>Ga0114920_10000230_pt1 | contig 24785 bp, 22 predicted proteins | sample ChitaG_FD_88683 | JGI IMG/M metagenome (GOLD analysis project Ga0114920, IMG submission 88683) | Deep subsurface microbial communities from South Pacific Ocean to uncover new lineages of life (NeLLi) - Chile_00310 metaG | ecosystem: Environmental > Aquatic > Marine > Oceanic > Sediment ...
ATCTGAGAACATATCCATGTCCCCAAAGACGACGAGAATGACATTTAGGATTCGGACAGATTTTTTTCCAGGGCCAGGGATAGTCCTTACCTTCCTCAACCAGCCTCTTTACATCTACCTTAAAAGGGAGTATCAATAGAATGCCTTTTGTGGATGGCTGGTTGGGACTTGTTTGCTTTGAGGCCCTTCCGGCCATCCGGTTTCTGTTAACCGAATGTGAAAAATCCTTTAATCTAAATTTACAAAGAATCATAGTTATATAGAATATCGTGAGAAAAAGGTAGGGGGCGTTAGTTTATTATGAAAAATTACATCCCCCCTATGATTTCCAAAGAAGGATAATCAACTCCTTTTGGAGTATATTTCGGTTTCTTGCGTACGAGATTGTTCCGTTTAAGGATCTTGTTGATTGTGGAAAGAGGAAGAGGAGTCATCCCTTGTTGCTGAAGATCGCAAATGATAGAGAGTGCCCCTATTTGGGCATAGAGTTGCCTCTCTCGTCGTTTTCTCGTTTCGATTACAGCTTGTTCCACAGCTAAATCAATCTTTTTAGAAATGTGATGAGGTCTTCGCGATTTGCCGCAAGACCAGTTTTCACCCTCATGTTTGTACCGTTTCAGCCATTTGAAAAACCAAGCTTTGCATAATGTAAATAACAAGTGGTTTTCCCACCCCTTCGGTAAGGTGATTTCCCATCAGCATGGTAAGGTAATTTCCCACCGCTTTGGTAAACAGATTTCCCATTTTTCAGCGTGTCAAAAATGATCATTCCTCCTTTGTTTTATTTTGTATTCTGTAAGATTTTCCATCCAGAGTAAAAACTCTGGCATGGTGTAATAACCTGTCGAGCAGCGCAGTGGTCATGACACTGTCACCCATCATTTCAGCCCAGGCGTCGAAGCTTTTATTGGACGAGACGATCAGAGAGGCTTTTTCATAGGTTTCACTGATCAGGTTGAAAAAAAGATTCGCTTCTCGTTTTTCGATCGGAGTATAGCCGATCTCATCAATGATAATAAGATCAGATTTCATGATACGTTTTATCCTGTATTCTGAGGTCTTCTGGATATCGGCTGTCTTGAGAAGCTTTATGAGATTAGTAATCCTCTCGAAGCAGACTTTATATCCTTTCTCTACAGCCACTATTCCTAAGGCTATCGATAAATGCGTTTTCCCGATACCTGGGGGGCCAAAAAAGAGCAAGTTCTCCCGGTTATCTATCCAGCGGCAGTCAAGAAGATTGACAACTTCAGACTTTCCTATCCCCTTGACCCGGCCAAAATCAAAAGGATCGATTTTCTTAATCACAGGAAAATGAGCACTCGTCATGTTGCGTTCGACCCTCCGTTTAACCCGATAAGATATTTCAGAGGTAAAAACTGTATTAAGGACTGTAATATAGGAGTGTTTCCTGATCTCTGCGTCATTTATCACCTCATCAAGGCTATTGGCGACACCCCTTAAATTCAGGGTCTTTAACAAGCTCAGCGTCTGTTCATAGGCTTTCATTGGTCCCTCTGCTGGTTGATGAGCTCTTTATAAACTGACAAGTCACGGGATGTAACACTTAAAGGTTTATGACCTCCTTTATAGTCAAGGCTCAGCGTTGGGATTTCCAGATCCTCTCTCTCATGTTCCCGCTTAAAATACGCATACGTATCATTCAGATTAGCAAAACTGGGAGTGTTGTTTTCTAAACAGTATTCAAGAGCTTTGTTCAGGATGGAAATATCAACACCTTTGGCCTCAAAGTATCTTTTCGCTTCCATGCATTGGTCCCGGACATATCTGGGAAAAGCCTTAAAGTTCATCGCAACGAATCGCTTCCAGTTCTCACTTCCAAACATATCGACCACATGGTCTTTTAACTCCTGGAGGGTTTTCTCATTTTCCCGTCTGTACTCTCTCTTGACGCTGTCTTTTCCTGGAATGAGTGAGAGGTCATATTCAACGATCTCTTCTCCTGTAAATAGATCAAAAACAAACACTTTATGCTTGGTAATAAAAACCTCAACCGTTTTCTTCCGGTATTTAGACGGCAGCTGATACCCACAGGCATTTACCGATATACGATCTTTATCGTCAACATCCCTGGTATCTCTTCCGATAAGCGATCCCTTCCTGAATATGGAGTTTCTCACCGGTCGGAGGTACTCTCTTTCGTTTTCGATCAGGATAGCCGGTATCTTTTTGGTCGCCTGTGATATTTTTCCGTTCGCACGTCTTTTGAGCCACTCAATAACGCCTGTGTTTGCTTCCTCTATGCTTTTAAAGTCTCTAATGCCCAGGAAGTTACACTTTACGTATTTAACCACATTCTCGATCTTGCCTTTTGTCTCTGGATCTTCCTTCCGGCAGACATACATCCCAATCTCCTGCTCTTCGATAAAGTACTTAAAATTATCCGTGTAGATGATGTCTCCAGCGTTTTCACTCACCACCATCAGCCGGTCTTGATCGATCACCAGTTCCTCTGGCAAACCACCAAAATAATCAAAACATTCAAGCAGATGATCGATGACTTGCCTGGTCTTGAAGGGATGGTCCTGGAAAATAACATATTTATAGCGGCTGGCTGAAAGAACCGCGACAAAGATAAATAGCTTAAGACCGCTGCGGCACCGGTACTGGCCAAAATCAAGCTGCATTTGTTTCCCAAAGGGAAGTTGCGGGACCTTCGTATAGGTCCTTATTTTTTCATTGAGCCGCAGCTTATCTGTCTGGATAAGATAACTGATATAGTTCCGTAGCGTTTGTTCGTTGACCGGCAGCTGTCCGCATCTCTCCTCCAGATAATCATAGACAGACGACATATTAAGTTTGGCAAATTCATTCTTCTCATAGACCTCCAGGATATCTTTCTCATATCGCTCCAAAGACTTATCCCTAAACATGTGCTCTTGCCTGTAAGACCTAAAGCCTCTCTCATCTAAGACGTAATACTTGGCCACAGTCTTTGGATCCTTTCCCAGCAAAGTTACGATTTCATTTTTGGAGTACCCTTGCCGCTTGTAGTTTTGAATCTCTTTGTACATTTTTTCTTGGATCATTTCCGCTCCTGTAGAGTTTTTTACACCCTACAGGAGTCGCCTCAAAATGGGAATTCCATTTACCATCCTAATGGGATTTCTGCTTACCATTACAGTGGGATTTCTATTTACCATTGGGGTGGGAATTCAGCTTACCATTTCCACATAATCAGAGGGGACATGCAGAGAACCTGATTAAGGAGCTGAAGATAGGGTTTGGAATGGAGCAGATGACAAGCGGTAACTTTTTGGCCAATGCGCTTTATTTTTCGCTGGGGATTTTTGTCTAAAACACAACACAGGCACAGAAACTGCTATTTATGGATAAGAGCTGGCATAAGCGAACGATAGCGACAATTCGTTGGAAAATTGTAGGGATAGCGGGTAAAGTGGTTCAACATGGCCGGCAGGTGATCTTAAAACTGGTGGCCCCTTTAGAAAAAGTTCATATATTTTTCAGATTAGGTAGAGGTGTCTTGGGTTCAGATAACACTAAGAAAGGAACAAAATAGAACTGACCTCGCCTGAACCATCTCCTATTGTGGGAGAGTCGGGCAAAATGCAGAAGAAGAGCGCACTTGCAGTTATGCCTAGCTGCTTAAGCTCTACCATTGAAGATAAATTCCTAAAATCTAAAGAAAAAGGCCCTTAAACCGATCCTGTCGGCAATTTTGGGAATAATACGTCTATTCTGAAGTGAGCTTCATTTTATTGACATAAAATGGGACATATGCGAGTATTCAACAAAGAACATAATGTATGAAGAATGTTTTTTGTTAAGGCAAATAGAAACCTCTAAGTTTATTAAAATTAAGAAAAAAGAAACCGAATGACAATAAGAATTCAAACATGAATAATTTCAAATCAACCCAAAAAGTTCATTTCAAAACAAATAATATTTCCTATTGGCTTTTATTGTTCATCATTTTTCTGAATTGCACTAATTTGAGTACTTCACAAATTTTAGAAGGATACAGTCAAGGAGGAATTATTGTAGATGGCATTGGATACTTCTCAGGAGGCACAATCGAAGAACCAATTGCAGCATTTAATATGGATACATATGAAAAAATTAGGGGGTACAGATTTGACCATATTGCCGACAGCGTTCCAATAATATTGAGAAGAAAAAAAGATAATCAACTTTTAATTTTGGCCCACGAAGCAAAAAAAAGCAGAACTGTCGCAATGTTTGTTGACGATGGACAAATTGCTTGGATCTCAAAACCAAATCAACCAAATTACAATGATTTTCTTGCGTACTCTTATTACATTCTTAAAAACGGAGATACATTGGTTTTAACCGAGAGTAGAAACGGATTACATGCTAATTCTCTAGAAGATGGCACTGAGCAATGGTGGGTGAAAAGAGATGGTGGAATGACTCCTGCAGTTGACCAAAAAGATGGATACATTTATTATCAGTCAAATGGAAAATTTGATAAAATCGAAGGCGAAACTGGAAAAGTATTGGAATCAATCCAGATTGATTTGCCAAATCAATGTATATCATCTAATACCATTTTAGTTAACGATATATACGGTTATTATATTGTTACATACTGGATATCAAAAGAAAAAAACAAGCCCATAGATAGTTCAACCATTAGAGTTTATAATTCGAAGCTAGAACTATTATGGGAAAAAAACAAATTGCCTCTATCCAATAAGGCTTCCCTTACTTATGCAAAAGGAAAACTTTTCATCGGCGCTGGCAATTCTTTCATTTCTGATTCCAACTTGCTTCCTGAATGGAAAAAAATTACGGCATTTTCCATTATCAATGGAAAACCTATTTGGGAGACGGATCTCTCAAAATATGATTTCGTAGATGTCATGAATATAATTTATTCAGATAATTTTCTTTTTGCAGAAACTACATCCGGCTTCAGTAATTATAGTTATAAAATATTCATCATTGATGCAGATACAGGGAAACTGCACAATGATTATGACTCTAATAAAAGGGCATCATCATGTGCCCCTCCTTTAATCTATGATGGAAAAATATTTTACGGGGACCTATATGAGAAAAGGTTTTTTGTTACAAACGTAGGATTCGGACAAAAAAAAGATTGGCGTGGAGCTTTTGGTGATCCTCAGCAACATCATATGGCTGCAAGTTCTGGTACTATATCTCATACTACGCAACCTAGAGAAATATATTTTCGCCAAAAATTTTTTTTCCCGAATGAAGATCAAGTGCTAATCTCTAATCACTACATTAATATTTTATGGTATCATAGTACAAAAAAAAAGAACTTAGAATTTTCTTCCAATAATGGGAAATCTTGGAGTTTAGTAAAAAAAAATACTGACTATTGTGAAAATAAGGTAATAAAATACAGATGGAAAATTCCTAATATTCGTTCTGATAATTGCATCTTTAGACTAGTTTCGCCAAAGCATAAAGAAATCATTCGATCAAAAAAATTCTCAATTATACTTTCCAAGAAAATTCAAAAAAATTATGCATTAGAATTCAATGGTAAAAGTTTTCTAAAAATTCCAGATTTCAAATTTGAAGAACTCAGCCTCACCCAATTTACATTAGAATTGTGGATTAAATTCGCACAATTTCCGAAACGAAATTTTCAATCTCTTATATGCAAAAGAAAACCTGGTGATCAATATGCTAATTATCAAATTTGGCTTGATTCTAGAAAGATGCCTGGAAATAATCCATTATTAGCATTTACATACGGAAATGGGAACTATGGCTCATTAGCAATTCTTTACAGCAAAACCCATTTATCACCAAATGAGTGGCACCACATTGCAGTCACATATGATCAAAATCAACTCACAATATTCATAAATGGAGAGGAAGATGCCAATTTGAATAATTCAGCTTTACCATATAGAACAGATGCTGATATTTTTGTGGGTGCATATAGTCAGGGAGACTTGATTAGGTCTATTGAAAATAACTTCATTGGACTAATTGATGAAATAAGAATCTGGAAAAAAGCTCGAACTAAAAAACAAATCATCACCAACATGTATAAACCTCTTGACCAAAAAAATAGTGAATCTATTGTTGGATATTGGACATTCAATGAAGGAGAAGGAACCAATGCATATGATTGTTCTCAATATGCAAATACGGGGAACATGCATTCTCCTATGCAATACATTCCCCTAAATCCCATCATTGAAAAAAAAGAGGAAAATGTTTTAAAATCTTTTTTTAAATTTATTAAAATCCAAACATGTTTTTTATTAGGAGACGCCATTCGGTTCATTAATTAAAATACATTGCATAACAAGGTTGGTTTGTAGTACTTTTTATGTAAATTTTTTGTTTGATATGTCAGCATAAGAGTGTAGATTAATTTTTAAAGGAAAAATTTCAATTGATAATGTTGGTTTATCCAAACGGCGGTAGCTTATAATTTTTTTTAACAATCCAGAATCTTTAATATCGGAGAAATTAAAATGAAAATTCCCCTTCTCGATCTAAAAGCACAACACGAAACTATTAATAAAGAAATAAGACTTGCAATAGAAGAAATTTTAGAATCTCAATACTTCATTCTAGGTCACAATGTAGAAGAGTTAGAGAAAAATATTGCACATTATTCAAATACAAAATTTGCACTTGGAGTTTCCTCTGGAACTGATGCATTACTGGTCTCTCTCATGGCATTAAATATTAAGCCTGGAGATGAAATTATCACTACTCCCTTTACTTTTTTCTCAACTGTTGGAGTAATATCAAGATTAAATGCAATTCCTGTCTTCGTTGATATTGATCCTTCAACTTTTAACATCGACCCTCTCAAAATTAATGCCGCAATAAGCAGTAAGACAAAAGCAATAATTCCAGTTCATCTTTTTGGTCAAATCGCAGATATGGATTCTATAATTGAAATCGCCAATAAGAACAACTTATCTGTACTGGAAGACGCAGCTCAAGCTATCGGAGCAGAATATAAAGGGAGAAAAGCAGGCTCTATTGGAAATATTGGAGCTTTTTCTTTTTTTCCTTCTAAAAATCTTGGCGGATATGGCGATGGAGGAATGATCGTCACAAATGATGAAGATCTCTTTGAAACTGCAAAAATCTTAAGAGTTCATGGATCAAAGCCAAAGTATTATCATAAAATAGTTGGTGGAAATTTCAGACTAGATTCACTTCAAGCATCTATTTTAAACATCAAATTGAAGTATCTTGATCAGTGGTCCCAAAAAAGAAGGGAGAATGCTGAATATTATAATGAAAAATTTAAAGAAAGCGGCTTGATTGAAGATGGCTACATTATAACTCCTGTAGCCAATTATATAAATTACTTAGACAAAAATTTCCACATTTACAATCAGTATACTCTCATAACAAAGCATAGGAATAAACTTCGAGAATTTCTGAAAGAGAATGGAGTCGGCACTGAAATATATTACCCAGTACCACAACATTTACAAGAATGTTTTTGTGATTTAGGATACAAAAAAGGAGATTTTCCTATTTCTGAGAAGACAGCAGAAACAGTTTTATCAATTCCGATTTATCCAGAGCTGAATTATGATCAAAAAAATTACATAATTCAAAAAATATCTGAATTTTATCGTAACTCTAATTTCGTTTAATTATTTTCATCACATTGAATTTAAATAAAAATACAATAAGATACATGAAGTAGCCCCCCAATTGGACTGGATGCTTATAGCTCTCTAAATTAATTATAGTCAAAGGCCTCGTCTTATAACCCTAGCAAAAAGAGGGCTCTAAGTTCCATGAAAGTAATTATGGAACATGTTTCCTAAAACTATTCTATATAATATAAAATTAATATTATTATCAAATTAGTTTTAAAATAAAAAAAGGAAATAGAAATGGATTTATCAAATAAGCGCATTTTAGTAACAGGTGGTGCTGGTTTTATTGGCTCCTTTGTAGTAAAAGAATTGCTAAAAGAAGATATCAAAGAAGTAATAATTTATGACAATTTTTCACGTGGGAAAATATCCAATATTAGAGAGCAACTTACTGATTCTAGATGTAAACTATATCCTCATGGAGGGGATATTCGTGATACAGACCTTTTAAATAATGCAATGTCGGGTATTGACTATGTTTTTCATCTTGCTGCAATGTGGCTTTTACACTGCAAAGATTTTCCTCGCACTGCATTCCATGTAAATATTGAAGGCACATATAATGTTCTCGAAGCATGTGTAAATAACAATATAAATAAATTGATTTATTCATCCTCCGCCTCTGTTTATGGAGATGCTGTTGAAATTCCTATGACAGAAGCACATCCCTTTAATAATAAAAATTTTTATGGAGCTACGAAAATTGCCAGCGAAGCAATGAGCACTGCATTCAATGACAAATTTGGATTGGAAATTATCGGCTTAAGATACATGAATGTCTATGGACCTGGCCAGGATCAACTTGCTGTATACAGCGGAGTTATCCCAATCATGCTAAATAAAATAGATAGTAATGAAGCGCCAACCATTAATGGGGATGGCAGTCAAGCATATGATTTCATTTATGTTGAAGATGTTGCAAGATGTAATGTTGCTGCATTGAAATCAGATTTGAAATTTGGATATTTCAATGTTGGAACCCAAGTACAAACAACTGTGAAAGATCTTTGTGATACAATTTTAAGGCTAAAAAATTCTAGTTTAAAAGTCATTTATATACCTTATACCCCTGATGATGCCCGTCAATTCGTTAAAAATAGAATCGGTTCAAGGAAACTAGCAGAACAAGAATTAGGATTTTTATACAAATATAGCTTGAAAGAAGGTTTGCAGAAATTGATTGATTGGAGGGAAAAGGAAGGCGTTGAAAAAGATTAGTATGATGAAAATACCATTAATAAAACCTTATATTACAGAAGAAATTAAAGAAAAAGTATCGGAAGTATTGGAGAGCAGATATTTGACCGAAGGAAACATTACAAAAGATTTTGAAGATGCATTTAGAAATTACATCGGCAGTAAACATGCAATTGCAGTAACATCATGTACTGCTGGACTTGAAATAGCTCTGCGGTGTTTAAATATTGGACCTGGAGATGAAGTAATCGTTCCCGATTACACCTATCCCGCAACTGCAGCAGTAGCACCAATTGTTGGAGCAACATCTGTTATTGTTGATATTGATAAAAGTTCTATGCTCATTGATTATGATGCGATTGAAGATTCTATAACAAAAAAAACAAAAGCCATCATTCCCGTTTCAATTTTTGGAAATCCTTTAGATTACAATAGATTAAATCAAATAAAGGAAAAATATAATGTTTATATCATAGAAGATGCAGCCTGCTCAATTGGTGCAGAGTTTTGTAATCAAAAAGTTGGGAATCATGCCGATATTTCAGTTTTTAGCCTTCATCCAAGGAAATTTATTACCACTGGCGAAGGAGGAATGATTACAACTAATAACAAGCCCTGGGCAGACTGGCTAAATTCTTACAAACATTTTGGTATGGTTATGAATAATTCCAAAAGAACAGACATTAAATTTGAAATAATTGGTTCAAACTATAAACTTAGCAATATTCTTGCTGCTATTGGGCAAGTTCAAATGAAATACATTAATGAATTGTTACAAAAAAGGATAGAATTAGCAACAAACTACATTGAATTATTAGAAAATAACCCTAATGTTAGAATACCTAAAACAGTAATTAAAGGCAAACACTCTTATCAATCATTTTGCATTTTCATAGAAAACAGAGATGAAATAATAGAAAAGATGAGAGATAAAGGAATTGAAGTACAGATAGGTACTTATGCTTTACACGAACATAATGCTTTTCAATCTAACGAATTGGTTGAGTTAAGAACTCCTTTTGAAAGAAGTAAATATGCTTCTGAACATTGTTTAACATTGCCTTTATTCCATGAACTAACAGAAAAAATGCAGGAACTTATAGTAGAAACCTTAAATAAGTTGTTGCTTGACTCACTAAGAAAATTAGAGATGAAATAAGGAGAGAATTTATGGCTGGGATATTTGGCATACTAAAACTTAAGGGTGAGTTTGTCAGGCTTTCCGAAATGAAAGACTGTCTTGTTAGAATGGCACATAGAGGAAAACGAATTCATCAGCAAATTGATGGAAATATCGGAATGGGATACATTGGGGATCCAGGAAAGTTGAATCCTTATGTGAGTAACGATTCAACCATTATAGTAACTATCAATGGTAATATTTTTAATAAAAATGAGTTACAAAACGAACTAGAAAAGGAAGGATTAATATGCAAAACAAATACTGTCGCTGAATTAATTGCGAAGCTATTTAAAATTTATGGCAAAAACTTCGTGTTGAAACTTAATGGACATTTTGCCATAGCAATTTGGGACACAAAAAGTCAGGAACTAAGTTTGTTTAGAGATAGATTCGGGATTATCCCATTATATTTTGGACATGTGAATAACACTTTTATCTTCTCCTCAGAAATCAAAGCTATCATTGCTCATTCAGAATTTCCGATTGATATAAACTATGATGCTTTAAATGAATATTTCACATTCCAAAATTTGTTTCGCTATCACACATTATTCAGAAATGTGAATATGATACCTGCAGCAACTATCCGAAGCATTTCAACTGCACAGCCACAACTATCTCAAGTTACATATTGGGATTATGATTTTACTAACCGAAACGAAAGTTTGTCTGAAGAAGAGACAAAAGAAGAAATTAAACTATTATTTAGACAGGCTGTTAAAAGACAATTAGTGGATGAGGAAAATATCGGAGTTATGCTTTCAGGAGGAATGGATTCCAGCTCTATTTTGGCTATAGCAAGCGAAGAGAGAAAACGCTTATCAACTTTTACGATAGGATACCATATGGATTCTGTTGAAGGCTTTGAAGCAAACTATGATGAAAGGGCAGCTGCAGAATTGATGGCAAATTTTTTTAAAACCTCCCATTACGAACAGGTCATTAACTCCGGTGATATGAACTGGGTAATGCCAAAAATTATTTATCATTTAGAAGATTTGCGAGCTGGCATGTGCTATTCAAACTATTATTTAGCCCATTTATCATCAAAGTTCGTTAATGTTGTACTAAATGGAGGTGGTGGAGATGAGCTTTTCGGAGGGTATGGCTGGCGATATTTTCGCATTTTCGACTCAATTGACAAAGAGAATTTTATTAAAAAATATTACACATTCTGGCAACGTCTGGTTAGTGATACAGATAAAAAGCTTCTTTTTACTAAGGATACTTGGGGAAAAGTGGATGACAAAAATACTTTTAATATTTTTAAGCGGGTTTTAACTTTTAACAAAAATCTAAACTATAATAATCCTGAGGATCATATAGCAAATGCAATGTATTTTGAAATCAAAACATTTCTTCCTGCCCTTTTTGTTATTGAAGACAAACTAAGTGCTGCTCATGGTTTAGAAGAAAGAGCATGTTTTATGGATAACGATCTAGTTGAGTTCGCTCAAAAAATACCGATCAAATACAAAATAAAGAATATTAGTTCTATTCTTGAGCTTAATGAGAACGAACTTGATAAATTCAAAAAATACAACGATTATAATAGTGGTAAGAACATCCTCAAAAAAGCCATGAAGGATATTATTCCTAAAAAGATATTAGAAAAGAAAAAACAAGGCTTTAGCTCCCCAGATCAATCGTGGTATAGAAACGAAAATTCAAAATATGTTAGGGATACCTTGTTAAACAAAAATGCAGCTTTTCGAGATATTATAAACCAAAAATTTGTAGGCAACATATTGGAAGAACACTACAAAGGAACAAATCACAGGCTATTAATTTGGTCTTTATTGAGTTTTGAATGGTGGTGTAAAACATTTTTAAAGGCATAAAGATTTCTATGAAAAGCGTAAGTTTTTTTTTAAAAAGATTTTTTAATTATAAAAGAAACAAAATTAAACTTAAGTTTAATAGAGTCCTTCCCTTAAATGAACAAATCACCGATAGATGGGAAAAAGCGATATTTCTAGGTTTTGGGAAAAATACAAGTATTTATGATTCCTCTCTTGTTATTGGAGATGTGAAAGTTGGAAAAGATACTTGGATAGGCCCTTTTACAATATTAGATGGCTCAGGTGGATTAGAAATAGGTGACAATTGCTCAATTTCTGCTGGAGCTCAAATATATAGTCATAATACTAAAAAATGGGCAATTACAGGAGGAAAAGATGAATATGAATATGCACCAACTCTTATTGGAGATAACTGTTACATTGGTCCAAATTCAATAATTGCATATGGTGTGAGACTTGGAGTTGGATGTGTAGTTGGAGCAAATAGTTTTGTAAATAAATCTTTTTATCAGGGCAGTAAAATTGCAGGGTGTCCTGCCAAACAAATTAAATAAATAGCTCATAATGGCAATCAAGAAATTAGACAGTGATATATACAAAAATAGTAAGTATAGAATTTGCACTAGATGTATTTATGATGAAAGAATTCCCAAGATATATTTTGACAAAGAAGGAGTTTGTAATTACTGCCACATGATTGATGATTTTAAAGAACAATATAAAACTGGAACTCCTGAAGGAAAAAATACACTTCTTACAATTATTGATCAAATAAAAAAACAAGGGAAAAACAAAAAATATGATTGTGTAATTGGAGTTAGCGGAGGAACTGATTCATCATATCTTGTTGTTAAAGCTAAAGAATGGGGATTGAGACCTCTTGCTGTTCATTATGACAATACCTGGAACACTTCAATAGCTACTGAAAATATAAGAAAAGTACTAGGAAGATTGAATGTAGATCTGTATACATATGTAATTAACAACAAAGAAGAAGATGATTTAATAAAAGCATTTTTAAAGGCTAGTGTTCCAGATTTGGATTGTGCAACAGATATTGCTCTTGCTGAAATATTATACAGAGCTGCCAATAAATTTAAAGTTAAATATATTTTTGAAGGTCATTCTTTTACAACAGAAGGAATTTCACCATTAGGAACATTATATATGGATGGAAAGTATATTAAATCTGTTCATAAAATTTTTGGTGAATTGCCAATGAATACTTATCCTAACATGGATTTTTGGACCTTTATGAAGTGGATATTATTCAAAAGAATAAAAAAAATTAGACCACTTTGGTATATAAAATATTCTAAGCAGGAAGCACAAAAACATTTAGAAGAAAAGTATGGGTGGCAATATTATGGAGGACATCATTTGGAGAATAGGATAACTGCTTTTCATCATAGTTATTATACTCCAACAAAATTTGGAATAGATAATAGAAACAATAGTTTATCAGCTTCAGTTAGAGAGGGATTAATTACAAGAAATGAGGCTTTAAGACAATATAATGAACCACCTTATATAGAACCAGGGTTAATTGATTACTTTAAAAAACGCTTAGAATTAGATAATGAGGAATTTGAAAAGATTATGAATTTGCCAAAAAAAACATATAGAGATTATCCAACTTATAAAAAACGTTTTGAGAAATTAAGACCTTTTTTCTATTTCCTAGCTAAAGCTAATCTTGTGCCAATGAGTTTTTACATTAAATATACTTCAAAATCAAAAGCATGATAATAATTGTTGACTATGGCATGGGAAACCTTGGCTCTATTTTTAATATATTAAAAAAAATTGGTGCTGATTCAAAAATCAGTAACGAACTTGTTGATATTAGTAAAGCTCAAAAAATAATATTGCCTGGTGTTGGGGCTTTTAACAACGCAATGACAAAAATAAATGAGAGAGGATTTCAAAATATTTTAATAAAAAAAGCATTAAAAGAAAAAATTCCGATTCTGGGAATTTGTCTTGGGATGCAATTACTAACCGACAGCAGCGAAGAAGGGGATTTGTCAGGCCTTGGACTGATTCCAGCCAAAACAATTCGCTTTAATTTTAAAAATGAAGAAAACATAAAAATCCCACATATGGGCTGGAATTCAGTATATGAAACGAATAAAAGTCTTTTAACAGAAAATTTCCCTCAAGAACCTCGTTTCTATTTTGTTCATTCTTATTACGTAAAAGTAGAGGATGAAATAAATTCACTTCTTAAAACGAAGTATGGTGGAATTGAATTTGACTCTGCTATCGCAAAGAATAATATTTTCGGCACTCAATTTCACCCTGAAAAAAGTCATAAGTATGGGATTAAACTACTAGAAAATTTTGCAAATATTTAATGCTGCGTACTAGAGTTATTCCCTGTCTTCAATTAATCGACCACAGCTTAGTGAAAACTGTTAAATTCGGTTCATACGGTTATATTGGAGACCCGATAAACACCGTCAGAATTTTTAACGAATTAGAAGTAGATGAACTCTTATTTTTAGACATAAGAGCTACAGTTCAAAATAGAGGTCCTAACCTAAATATTCTTGAAGAAATCGCAAGCGAATGCTTTATGCCGCTTTCGTTCGGAGGGGGTTTAAGAGATTTTAATTTAGTTAAAAGAATTTTTTCTATCGGATTTGAAAAAGTAATATTAAATTCTTTTGCCATAGAAAATCCAGAGTTTGTTTCTAAAGTAGCTGAACATTTTGGTAATCAAGCAGTTATTGGATCGATAGATATCAAGAAAACTCTCTTTGGTAAGTATCAGGTTTATTCAAAAGATGGAACAGAAAAAACAAAGCTTGATCCGGTAGAATGGGCACAAAAACTTGAAGATCTGGGCGTAGGAGAGTTATTAATAACATCGATGGATAGAGACGGTACTTGGGAAGGTTTTGATATTGAAATTACAAAAAGGATATCTGAAACGATTTCAATTCCTCTAATTGCAAATGGTGGAGCCGGATCTATGAAACACATTGGTGAGGTAGTGAAAAAAGGAGGAGCAGATGCGATTTCTCTTGGTAGTATGGTTGTTTATCAAAAAAAAGGAATGGGCGTGATGGTAAATTTTCCTGATAAACAAGAAATTAAAGCGGTTTTAGAATAGATATTTTATGAAAGTTGCCTTGATCGGAAATATGAATAACAATCATTTTTCATTTATGAGATATCTTAGAGATTTGGAGATAGATGCTTATCTTTTGATGTATTCCAATGAACAAGAACATTTTTTGCCACAAAATGACACTTGGCAGCTAGAGAAATGGAAACCATTTATTAAGAAGATAAACCTTGATAGTGGAGGAAAAAAGAATCTTTACCTAACAAAAAAACAAATCCAAAAAGAATTGAGGGGTTTTAACATCTATATTGGCAATGGTCATGCTCCAGGATATTTTTATAGAGCTGGAATGATATTAGACATTTTCCTACCTTATGCAGAAGGAGTAGAAGGATTATGTATGAGATTCAATCCAAAAAAAAAAAAGTCATACTTTTTCCTATTTCTGAAATTTCTTCAACGTAGAGGGCTAATCAGATCAACAATTCTTAGCTGTTCTTTAAGTGAATTAACAATAAAAAAATTCAAGAAATTAGATGTTAAATATAAACGATTAGGAATTCCGATGGTTTATCAAGAAGAAGCTGTGATGGGAAAAAAACAAGAATATTTTAAAAACACCTTATCGAAATTCTCGCATAGAGATTTCATATTATTTTCACATGTATCTCATATATGGAAAAATCCTCCATATTGGTGGAAATGTGATCTAAAAAGCAATCATATTCTCATTGAAGGTTTTTCTTTATTCATAAAACAAAAAAAATGTCCAAAACCATTGCTTGTCCTAATCGACTATGGAATAGATGTCAATGAATCAAAACAATTAATATCTTCCTTTGGGATAAGTAACTTTGTTCTGTGGTTGCCTAAAATGTCTAGAAAAGAAATCATGTATATATTGGATTTTGTGGATATTGGGTGCGGTGAACTAGGAGGGGCTGTATGGGGCAGCACTGGTTGGGAATTCATGTCAAAAGGAATTCCATTTTTTCAATCTGTTGATTTAACTCCTGAAGAATACGAGATTGAAACCGGAAATCCATTTCCCCCCATAGTTAATGTCAGTTCGCCAGAGGAAATTCGGGATCATTTACTCCACTATGAGATAAACAGAGATTATTATATAAGTTTAGGAACAAAACTGAAAGAATGGTATGACTCTTATGCAGGAATATCTCTTGCGATGAAATACCAAAGGATTATTGAAAATATTTACAAAAAAAAGGCGCCTGAACAAGCACATTATGAAAACAGGTTATGAAGAAATTCAAAAAGCTTCTACAAATGCTAGAATAAAATTCTTACTAAAAGATTCCATTGTTTACGGAGGAGTCTCGGCAGCAAGTAAATTTTTGCATGTCTTTACATTACCTCTCCTAACTAGAGTTTTTTCAAGAGAACAGTATGGAATTTTTGATGCATTAACGGTAATTGGAGGCTTAATTATTCCAATTATTATACTTGGAACCGACTCATCAATTGCTAGATTTTTTTACGAAATTGAAAATAATGAAATTGAAAAAAAAAAACAGTTAGTATCCCAAACATTATTATTCGAAATAATCTTCTCAATAACTATATGTGCTTGTTTTTATTTAAATTCTAGACTAATACTAAATTTTTACTTAGACTCAATCCAATACAATCATGCGTTTAGAGTGCTTCTAATTTCAATACCATTTGTTATTCTAGTTAGATTTTCACAGAATCTATTAAAGTGGACTTTTCGTAGGGCCAAGTTTTTAATCATCTCTGCAGGTTCAATTGTTAGTGTGCTTTCCCTTACAATTATTTTCATTTTGGTTTTAGAAAGAGAAATAATATTCATTTTTTATGCACAGCTTATTGGTATGTTCTTGTTTTCCATCATTGGATTATATTTTTGTAAAGATTTTTTTGTTATACCTAAGAATTTTAAATACATTTTACCCCAGTTAAAATTTGGTTATCCATTTATGATTACATGTTTAATCACATCTCTCCTCCCTACTCTAGATCGCTATTTTATAGCTAAATATTTAAATCTCAGACTACTTGGAATTTATGCAGTTGGAAATAAATTATCACAATTCTCACAGATAGCTATTAATGGCTTCCAAATAGCATGGGGCCCATTGGCTTATTCAATAATGAAGGAAGACAACAAAGAAAAAACCTATAACAAAGTATTTCAATATTATTCAATTTTTATTGCTTTATTCATATTTTTCCTTACATTATTTAGCAAACAATTCATTTTATTATTTTCAACGTCTGAATATCTTCCTGCCATCTATATCATGTTGCCTCTTATTTTAAGCAAACTAATTTTATCCGCATCAGGAATTTCAGCTGTTGGAATAGATTTGTCAAAAAGAACATATTATCACGTTCTCTCTGATTCTACAGGAATCGCTGTTACAGTTACTTTAATATTGATATTTATTAAACCACTTGGCTTAATAGGTGTGGCATCTAGTATTCTAATTGGAAGAATCGTAAATGTAATTTTAAAAAATTATGTTGCCTATAAGATTAACAAAGTAAAATTTTATTTTAAAAATCCTATTATTTTGCTAAGTTTTTCAACATTTATCGCATGTATTTACTTAATATCTATAAATTCTCATTTCATTTATAAAATACCAATCGCAGGGATATGGATAGGATTCATAATATTATTTTCCTGGAATAAATTATTGGATATTAGCGACAAAGACTTTATTTTAAAAAAGGTCTCTACTGCAATTAAAATGGGGCCCAAAATAATTAATAAATAATTAATTTAGTTAAAGATCATGAAAAACTTTATCAACTGGGATATCAATTTTTCAATAAAAATATTTGCGTTTACTGCTTCTGTCTATGTTCTTAGTATCATGCTTTTTTTTAATCGGATACTAAGTTTTCCATACATATTTTTCAGTTTTTTTAATGTTTTCTTTTTTTGCTCATGTATCACATATTTTAATAAAAAGTGGAAATCAGTAAGTAAAAATAGATTTGAGAGAAAAGTATTTATTACAGCCTTGATGATTGCAATTTTAGTTATTATTCTTCAATCCCTATTTTTCTATAATACAACAGGAACCCTATTTTCTCCAACAGCATCAGATGAGTATGGTTACCATGAAAACGCTCTTTTTCTTTCAGATAATTATAAGGCAGGAAATTTTAATTTACATAATCTCACCTACGATTGGAACTTCAGTGATCTGGGCTACCCATTTTTTGTAAGCCTAGTTTACTTTTTTGTTCCTTCCGTTTTATTTCTTCGTATTATTCAAGCAATTTTATTCAGTTTTTTAGGAGTATTGGCGTATAGAATCGCTAAATATTGCACCGAAGAAAAAAGTGCTCGATTGTCAGCCATGTTAGTAGTGTTTTATCCAATTTTTTTGTGGAATATTGGGAGTGTTCTCAAGGAAACAGTGATGCTTTTTCTCATACTTCTGAGCATATATTTATTGTATAAGTTACTTTTGGAAAAACAGAAAATTAAGTCTGCAATATTTTTATTTCTAGTTATCATAATTCTATTTTCCTTTCGAACAAGTATTGCAGGATTACTTCTTATCGTTATTTTGTCATCTCTAATTTCGAATAAGGCAAATAAAAAATTGTGGCCATTGGTCATAGGAATTTCTTTGTTAGGAATAATTCTATTTTTTTTGATCTCATCCGGTGAAATTGAAACTGTACAAAGAAAAATTCAGAATCGAATTACTAATTTTGAATCGAGAGGATCATTGATTAATGATAGAGGTCAAAATTTTGCTAATAAAATTTCAAAACCAATAAGCTTAATGACCGTTATTCTAGCTCCGTTTCCAAGTTTTGTTAATATTCCAGTCCAAAGCAATATCTACGGAATTCATGAAAAATGGTTTTATTCAGGCGGATTGTTTATTTGGAACGCCATAGCACTATTTACACTTATTGGGATATATTTATTGCTTAGAAGAAATTTACGAAAAGCAATTCCATTGTTAATGTTTAGTTTTGGCTATTGGTACATAATAGCTATTGCAGGATTTGCATCATCAACTCGTTTTCAAATTCCAAGCATGCCAATTGCTTTTATCTTTGCAGCAATAGGGTTACAGAATACAAAAAAGTCATGGCTTAAATATTGGTATTTATATCTTTTTCTATTCATTTTTGTAATTTTAATTTGGAATTACTTCCAGCTAAGAGGAAGAGGAATTATTTAAGCTTCTGGATTTCAACTAAATATTAATATGGTCAAGATTTCTTTTTTGGGGGATATTAGCTTACATGGAGAGTACCTTAATTTAAGAAGAGGCAAATATAATCCCTTTGAGTCAGTGACTGACATTCTAAAAGAATCAGATTTAGTGATTGGAAACCTTGAGTGCACTGCTCAGGGAGAGGATGGAGAGAATTTCCTAAAAATCCCTAGATTGCAAACTAACATGGACACTCTAAATTATTTAAATGATATTCATCTCAAAATTGCCTGTCTGGCAAATAACCATATATATGACAATTTATTGAATGGATTCATTAAAACCACAAAATTTTTAAATGAAAACCAAATTTCTTTTTTAGGTGCAGCAACTCTGGAAAAAAATGCAAAAATTCCCTTATTTAGGGAAATTAATGGCATCAAATTTTGCTTTCTAAATTATATAACAAAAGACACAAATCCTAGTTTACCTAAAAATGTAAATATTTTTATAAATTGGTATGATCCAAAAAAAGCAATTAAAGACATTCAAAATCATCGGAGGAAGGTTGATTATGTTATAATATTTATGCATTGGGGAGGAAAATTTGAAAATTGTTATTATCCTGATTTCTATCAACGCAAAATTGCTAAAATTTTAGTAGATAACGGCGCAGACTTGATAATTGGGAACCATTCCCACACATTACAACCATTTGAAATTTATAAAAAAAAACATATTTTTTACAGTTTAGGTAATTTTTGCTTTTCTGATATATATCATGATCACACTTTATATTATAAATTGAAAGTGAAAAATAAAAATTCAATTATCCTAAATTTAAAATTTGAAAAAAATTTATATTCTTTACAATTCCAACCTATTCAGAACGAACGTCAATTTATAAAATTAAAAAAAAGAGACAATGGCTTTAAAATTCGTTTAATTTTCTTTTGGGCCATAAAAAACATTCCCTTTCTTTGGAAACTAACTCTTATTAAACATAAATATATTGCTCCTCCTATTACATTTCTATTCAATAAAAATTATTCATGGAGAAAAAAAATCAAGAGTTTCAGTTTAAAGAAAATAAAGATATTTTTGCTAAAATGATACTGATTTCAAAAAAATAAATGGTTAGCTTTGATGCATGTTTGATGCATGTTTTAAATTTTATTTTCCAAAATATTTTTTAATCTTGTACTTATAGTAAATTGAACATTAAAGTGGAGATTTGACATGAGAAATTATATTGCAAGGAAAATCGGATATCCCACTCAAGATATCGTAAAAAAGACAAACATTTTAAAAACATTGCCATTCTTAAAGGAAAGCCAATATTGGAGTGAAGAAAAACTCAAAGTCTATCAGATGACGAAAATCCAAAAACTTGTCTACTATGTGTATAACAATATTCCTTATTATCAAAAACTATTTAGAAAAGAGGGAATTCATCCCAATGATATCAATAGCATTAAGCAGTTTAAGAAAATCCCCGTATTGACAAAAGAAATAGCTAGGGCTGAAAACATGAACTTGATTCCAAAATTTTCAAATTTAAAAAATATAAGAAAGACTAAAACTGGAGGAACTTCTGGACCACCACTAATTATTTATCGCGATGCTGCAACAAGATCATTTACATGGAGTGCATTTTATCGTTGGTATGATTGGATTGGGATTGACCTAGGCGACAGAATTACTACTTTATGGGGTACTCCTACAGTTTTATCCATGCCTATTTCCACAAAAATCAAGAAAAGAATGATCAATTTTCTCCAAAATACAAGTACAATAAATTCATTTGCAATGAATCAAAATACGTTGCCTAAAATAATCGAAGAAATAAAAATAAAAAAACCTAAGCTGTTAAAAGGATATTTATCAGCAATTCTTCAACTAGCTGAATATTGTAGCGAAAAAAGAATCGATCTATCTATTCAAGCAATATCATCCACTACCGAAACTTTGCTGCCTCACGTAAGAGAATATCTTGAGAATCAATTTGAATGTAAAGTGTATGATCAATATGGCGGAGGTGAATGTGAATCAATCGCCTTTGAATGTAAAGAACAGTCAGGATTGCATATTACTAATGAACACGTTTATCTGGAGATATTAAATGCAGATGGTCATGATGAGGACCAGAACACTGGAGATATTATTGTAACGGATTTAGACAACTATGCAATGCCCTTAATTCGTTACGAAATTGGTGATAATGCAAGTTTTGCTTCCAAAAAATATTCTTGTGATTGCGGCGTTAGATTGCCGAAATTGAAATCCATCATTGGAAGAGCCACGGATACAATTATTCTAAAAAACGGAAGTAAAGTCCATGGTGTTTTCTTTACAGATATCCTTTCAGAATTAAATTTAAAAGATACAGGGCTTATTAGACGTTTCCAGGTTTCCCAAGAAAAGTATGGGGAAATCGAATTCCGGATAGAAACTTCTGAAGACTTGAAAAGCAGTTCTCTTTCATTACTTGAAAATGCTTTAAACCGATTTTTTTTTAAAGTAGAAATTAAGATTTTCCAAAAACTAGAGCATGATAAATCTGGCAAATTTCGGTATGTTATTTCAAAAATTAAATAATCTTTTAGATGCATTATATTCAGGAGGGAAAAAGATGGATCGGGGAATTGTAATGGGTAAGCACCGAAGATGTTGAATTACCTAGGGTCTACTGAAAAAGTAGACTATCTCTCAAGTTGATATTTTCCTTACTTGTTGTCTTTGTCATAACTTAAATGTCTATGTCATTTTTATGCTTTTTTAGCTGCTGTCTTGAGATTCATGGCCAGGAGACAGCATCTTGTCCACATTTCTGATCCATCCTTTCCCTGGTATTTCACGCGATCCATCCCAAAATGCTGCTTGCCGTGACCAAAACTCCCTTCGATCCGATTCCGCTCTTTCTGTTTAGCCTTGATCCAACGGTCCGCCCGATTCTCCTTCGGTTTTCTCCCCAGCGGTTTGAAGGACTCCCCATTGTCTGGACAGGAAACAGGCTTCTTTAAGGTACATTCTGTCCCTGCTTTGAATGATTTCATCTTTTCCATTTGATGTCAATAAATACGAAGCTCTCAGAGCCTCTATAATTAACAATCTCTTTCTTACACATGTTCTTACCTATATGTAAAAACGGCTTTTTGTGCCGGCGGCAAGCCAAAATAGACTTCATAAGGTGTTTGATTTCCTAATGAGGCATGAGGCCTTTCGGTATTATAAAAATCAAAATACGGTGCCAGTCTCGCTCTAGCCTCAGGAACACTCCGATAATCATGAAGATAAACTTCCTTGACTAACGTCAAGCATTATTTCTCTCCAACGACAAATAAAATTCCCGCTTGTATGTGTCATTGATAGTTTTTGAGGAAAGGCGAAAAAAACAAGCCTCTCAGATGCCGTAGAATCGATTTTTTCTGATCGATGCATGTTATGCCCTTCCCGTTTTTCTTTCTTTTGCCGCTTCCATCCGGTAACTCGGGATGTTCATTTCCAGGATAACGCTGTGGTGAACCAGGCGGTCTATGGCAGCGGCTGTGGTCATGGGATCCTTGAAGATTGATTCCCATTTTGAAAAAGGAAGATTTGATGGAATCATGATGCTTCCTCTTTCATAGCGATAATTCATGAGCGTAAAAAGCACTTCCATCTCTTCGCGGCTTTGCTGCACGTATCCAAAATCATCGATGATAATCACATCGAATCGGGCAAGTTTATTTAGCAGCTTTTCAAGCTCTAGGTCCCGTTTTGCGATCAGCAGCTCCTGAACCAGTAGAGAGGAAGTTGTATAGCGGACTCGTCGGTTTTTTTGTACAAGTTCAAGCCCGATAGCGCAGAGGAGATGGGTTTTTCCACTTCCGGGATTCCCGAAAGCCAGGATGTTATCTCTGCTATCCACGAATGACCCATTAAGAAGCGTTTTGACTTTATGCTGTAGTTTTGGCGGAAGGCGTTTGAGATCGAAGTTTTCGAGGTTTTTCTCCAGTGGCAACTTTGATTCTTTCAGCAGACGGGCGATCCGTTTGTTATATCTGACCTCTCGTTCCCTGAGCAGCAGTTCCAGGAGATAGTCCTCATAGCGCAGGGTTTCTTGTTCGGCCATATGAGAGAGCTCTTCATAATAATCCCGCACACCGGAAAGGAAGAGAGCCTTGAAGCAGTCTGCGAGTCTTTCTTTATTGCTGGCCATGAGTTATCTCTCTTTCCAGACTGTTATCCAAAAGCACATCATAATTCCCAGGATTGACCGGATCGATATGAACATCACGATGGATTGTCAAATCATCGCTGGAGTCGAGATGATTTTTAACCGCCTCCGCAGTAATAACCTCTTCTTTTTCAAAAAGCATATGCAATACCTTATCAACACCTGATTCACTGATCTTAGCGGCCAAATATAAAATATCTACTTATTCTTTATTTGCCCGGACAGGTCTCCTTTCACATAAATAGTCATAGGCCATGCGGAACCGGATTGTGGGAAAAAGATCTTTCTTGTAACGGTAATTTTCAAACGCTCCCGGCTTACGGACCAGGCTGTCAATAATATGTCGATATTGGATATAGTGTTGGCGTTCACCCCGCAACCGAGGTATCCGGTTTATCTTTTTTTGTGCATAATAAACTTCAAAATATTCCGCATAAAGCTTCACTCTGACTGTCTCACCATTAAGCCGGCTGTTAAGCGAATAGGTGTTTTTTGCCACTTGGATGGTGCTGGAAGGACCCACTCTAGCTTCAAACCAACGGAAGTCGTCCAAACGTCTCACCGGGAGCCTTCTGAGAACCTTTATCTCTTCTTTAAAACGTTCCTTGCGTCCAGCATTGAGTTGAGCGAACAGTTTTTGTAAAAATGTCTCATATTCTTCCCTGCTTTCAAAATCCCGGCTTCCCCGGAGCATTAAAGCTTGATCCAATGCTTTTTTAAATCGGTGGTGACGCTGCTCAATGTCACCGTTTTCATGCGCCTCACCGGCTCGAATCTTTTCTCCTGTGATGCCATTATGGCGTAGCAAACTCCGATAGCGCTGTGTAAATTCCTCAGGGTTGCAGTCCTTGTGAACGGCTGCAGACAAACGATCTGTACGGTGCCTTTTTGGAACACCGCCCAGTTCCCATAGAGCGTTTTGAAAACCAGCACTCATACTTTCGAAACTCTCTGAAAAACAGAGCGTCCCGGTCTCCCAGTTCGAATATGTGAGAACAAAATGATAGATCAAATGGTCAAATGGAAGATTTTGGATGGTAACTCCCAGAGACTTCATCCAAGTGAAATCCGATTCACACAACTCTCCTGGAAAATGTTGTTGAGGAAAAAACACCTCCCGGGCAGGGCCTTCAAGAGCACGCCATCTTTTGACTCTTCTCTGAAAAGTCCGTATCTGGCCATCGGAAAACTTCCCGGGCTCTATCCTTTGGAAATGTTCAAACAAACTCTTGGCTTCCAAACCGGAGTTGTTTTTAAGTAATCCTTTGGCCTCCTCCCATATTTCGATGAAAGGATCCACCCTGTTCTTCCACGTATGCGGTTTTTTCTCCTGGCTGGGCAACTTCCCTAAACGGATGTATTTACGGGCTGTCTTTTCATCCATGTCAGCTTTTGCAGCAGCTGTTGCCGTAGTTTTTTCTTTCTTCTTAAGTTCCATTAATTTCCTCACTTGTTGATCTGTTACCATCCAGGCCTCCTTGACCTGGATAGTCTACTAAACCCCAGAAAAAAGC
>Ga0114920_10000231_pt1 | contig 24765 bp, 26 predicted proteins | sample ChitaG_FD_88683 | JGI IMG/M metagenome (GOLD analysis project Ga0114920, IMG submission 88683) | Deep subsurface microbial communities from South Pacific Ocean to uncover new lineages of life (NeLLi) - Chile_00310 metaG | ecosystem: Environmental > Aquatic > Marine > Oceanic > Sediment ...
GAAAATCTCTCCAGATGAAGACCTGCAGGATTTCTCCGACGTCGCCTTTGAGCCGAACATCTTCATCTACGACAATTTTCCAGGAGGAATAGGTTTGAGCCCCTCTCTCTTTGACCTGGAAAAAACGCTCCTCTCACATTCCCAGAAAACGATCCAGGCCTGCCCCTGTAAGGAAGGATGTCCCTCCTGCGTGGGCCCGACCAAGGAAAGCGGCAGACAATCCAAGCCGGTGGCCCTGGAAATCCTGAGTATCCTGCTCGCCTCGAGATAATATCCAGAACAATCAATGGGGAGGAAATGGCGTTAAAAAATCTGACTGGAGCGACGCTATTCCCGAATACCTCTCTTCAGAGAGAATTTATCTTTTCGAGTGCCTTTTCTTCCCCCATGATGACAAGAATATCACTGTCCTTGATGACAAAATCCGCAAGGGGAACAAAAGTTGTTTTTTCTGGAATGATCTCTTTGATGGCTAAAACCTGGATCCCGTACTTGTTTCTCAGGTCAAGGTCCTTTAAGGATTTACCGATAAACTTCTCGGGGGGAGCGATCTCCTGGATTCCGATCCCGGAAGTCAGAGGCAGGTACTCCAGGATGTTGGGGCAACTCAGTCGCAGGGCCGTTTTGACAGCCATATCCTTCTCTGGATAGATGACCTCTGTGGCTCCGACGGACTCCAGAATCTTGGCATGGTCCTCGGTCAGAGCTTTGGCCACGATGCGCTGAGCTCCCATCTCATGCAGATAGAGCACGGTAAGGATAGAGGCTTCCATCTCCGGCCCGAGGCTGACGATGACCACATCCATATCCTGAATCCCGAGAGCCTGAAGGTTTTCCTTATCCGCCGCATCCATGTTTACCGCATGAGTGACGAAAGTCTTGACGTCTTCAATCTTTTCCTTGTCGACATCCACTGCCAGGACTTCATTTTTCTTTTCGTACAGAGTCCTGGCCACATTGTGACCAAAACTCCCGAGGCCTATGACTGCGAATTTCATGGTCAAAACTCCTTCACCGATTCTATCCTATCATCACGTTTTCTTCAACATACTCGTACTTCCCGTAGGCTTTCTGACGGCTGAATGCATACAACAGAGTTAATGGCCCGATCCTCCCGATGTACATGGTCAGGATAATCACAACTTTGCCCAGTGAAGAAAGCTTTGAAGTCATCCCTAAAGAAAGCCCGACGGTGCTGAACGCAGAAAAAGCCTCAAAAAGCACATCCTTCATGCTTGCCCAGGGATGGGCGATCAAGAGTATGAATGCGGCCAGACAGATGATGCCCACAGCCAGCGTCACGATCGTAAAGGCCTTTGTGATCGACTGCATGGGTAAAGTTTTTCGATAGAGATTGACTGAATCCCTGGCTGCTATTTTCGATTTCAGGAAAGCGAATATCACTCCAGCGGTACTTGTTTTGACACCGCCACCCGTGGAACCGGGGGAAGCTCCGATAAACATCAGCATGATCAAGAGAAAAACCGCAGCGAAACTCAGAGAGTTTAAATCCATGGTGTTAAAGCCTGCTGTGCGGGGCGTTATGACTTGAAAAAGAGAAGAGAAAATTTTTTCCTTAAAGGAGAACACCTTCAGCGATTGATTCCATTCTATGGCCAGGAAAAAAACAAAAGAGAAAAGGATGAGGGTAGAAGTCATGGTGAGGACCAATTTTGTGTGGAGAGAGATTTGGGTTTTTTTCTTTCGAAAAAGCCCTGCGAAAATATCTTTTCCCTCATGAAGGACGAGAAAACCCAGGCCTCCAAAAACAATCAGGATGAAAAGAGTGACATTTATCCAGGTATCTCCTCTGTAGGAAAGAAAACTACCGCTGAACAGGGAGAATCCGGCATTGCAAAAAGCCGATACGGAATGAAAGACCGAATGAGAGAGGGCCTGGAGCCAAGGGAGTTCTTTCTGCCATCTGAAGAAAAATGAAAGAGTCCCGGCGGCTTCGAAGAGTAAGGCATACAGGAATATGCTTTTGATCAGTGATTTGACATTTCTGGGTGCACGATGATGAAATCCCTCCTGGATGATGATCCTGTCCTTGATCGATATCCTCTTCCCGGCAACCAGGAGGATGAGAGTCGAGAACGTCATGATTCCCAGCCCCCCGAGTTGAAACAGGAAGAGGATGACGATCTGTCCGAACGGAGTGAAAGATGTGCCTGTATCCTGGACGATAAGACCGGTCACACAGACGCCGGAAGTCGCCGTGAACATGGCGTCTACCACAGAAATATGACCTGACGTTGTGCTTATGGGAAGAAGAAGGAGAGATGCTCCTATAATGATGGCCGCAATAAAGCTGAGAGCCAAGACCTGGGCGGGGTGAAATCTCTTTTCCGCCCTCATATTTCTTTTCACGATTCGCTCCCGCTCTGCATCCAGGATTAAAGCCAAATCTATTATTTCATCTGACTTTTGTCAAATGGGGTAAGACCCCGAGGAAGTATCTTTATTTCCGTGATAAAGAAACAGTCAGGCAAACTGATTCGTCAGCCCGTGCATTTTCCCCATCGACACCTCGGAGGGGGAACAGCTCCGCTTTCCCCCTTCCGACGTTCGCCTCACTCCGCTGACGGCTCTCTGCCTCCCCTTCTCGGGCTTCGCCCTACGACCAAAGGGGCATACCCCCTTGGAACCCCCAGATTGATTCGCTGCACAAATCAATCAAAATCCACTTATTCCTCGGCTCGCTCTCCTCTTCGAGGAACCATGCCCGCTCGCCTCCGGATGGCTTCCGAACCAAATTGCCTGACTTCCAAAGAAATTGTCACGGAAATAAGGATGCTTACAGACCCCGACGGAGTTTGACTTTAAAACGTGCATATGCTACTTTTTTTCTTTAGGCCATGAATGTTTTCAAGCTCATAATTGATGCCAGTCTCGTTGTGCAACTGGTCCTTCTTATCCTCATTTTCTTCTCAGTTTTTTCCTGGGCAGTCATTTTTTTTAAAAGAAAAACACTGAAGACCGCGTCCTTTCAATCTCAAAAGTTTCTCAAAGTATTCCGTAGGAGCGGTGATCTGTCCGAGGTGAACAAGGCATCCAAAATATACCGAGCCAGCCCCGTCGCGGCTCTCTTCCAGGCTGGATACAAAGAGCTGGCTCATCTCACCAAATCCAACCAGGGAATTTTGCCCCAGGATGGGCTCGAAAGCATAAACAGAGCTCTGGCAAGAGCATCCAACCAGCAAATTTCCAGGCTGGAAACCATGATGAGCTTTCTTGCCACTACAGGCAGCGCAACTCCATTCATCGGCTTATTCGGTACAGTCTGGGGAATCATGAACGCCTTCTTGAATATCGAAGTTCAAAGATCGGCAAGCCTAGTGACCGTCGCTCCAGGAATCGCGGAAGCTCTGATCGCCACAGCTCTCGGTCTCTTTGCCGCCATTCCGGCGGTCATTGCCTATAACTACTACCTCTACCGGATCAAAGACATCGTCACTGAAATTGAGGATTTTTCCCTCGAATTCTTGAGTATCGCGGAAAGACTCTATGGCTCTTAAAACACCTCTTCTCAGGAGGCGCCAGCTCGGAACTTCTCTGTCCGAGATCAACGTCACCCCATTCGTGGATGTCATGCTCGTCCTCCTGATCATCTTCATGGTCACAGCACCGATGATGCAAACCGGGATCGGGATCAAGCTTCCTCAGGCGGAAACGGAATCCGCTCCTTCAGAAGAAGGTTTAACATTGACCATTACGGAGGACAAATACATCCACATGGAGGATTCTGTCATCAACCAGTTTCTGCTGGAACAAAAATTAAGGGAATACTTCTACGGAAAAGAGAAGAAAATCGTTTTTATCCGAGGAGACGAGAATCTTCCCTACGGATTCATCATGCGCATCATGGATATCAGCAAAAAGGCCGGCATCGAACAGATCGGGCTTATCACAAGGCCGTTGGAGCCTGAAAAAAAGGAATAAAATGACGGCGATCGCGCGAAGCAGTGTGGCGTTCAAAAGGGCAGTTGTCCTCTCTCTCACTGTCCATATGATTGTTCTCATCCTTGCTGTTCTTTCCCCGCGGCTGCCAAGACCCAAAAGCACAGAAATGATTCATTACGTGAGCGTCGTTTCCTTTTCAGGAGGAGGCGGTGGAGGAGGAGTTCAAACCGTTGACACACCTCTCCCCAAAAGAGAGACTCTCAGAGACCTCACCACTCCACAGAAAATCCAGCAAGAATCAACCTCCTCCTTCAGGTATCCGGTCGAAAAACCCAAAAAAGAAGAAAAACCAGAGACAGAAAAAAAAGCCGCGATTCAAAAATCCCAGCGGGCCACACAAAAGACTACTGAAGGAACGCCTTCCAAAGAGGGGGCCGCAAAGGGATCGGGGACTGGAAGCGGAGTCAGGATAGGCGAAGGCGGTTCAGGTGCCGGAGGGACAGGCACAGGAAGTGGAGCTGCCGCAGGATCTGAGTTTTCTTCCCAGATCGGTCTCTCCAATTTTCCCTACATCTACTATCTTCAGATCATCATCAACAAAGTGTCGGGCAACTGGTTCACTTCTCTTGTCGATCCGGGAATCTCCGGAAATTTCCAGACTACAGTCCATTTTAAGATCCAAAAAAACGGCCAGGTCTCTGATTTAAAAATAGAGGAATCAAGCGGTATTCGATCTCTCGACATGTCTGCTCTCCGTGCTGTCCAGACATCAGCTCCTTTCCCTCCCTTACCAAGGGCCTACGAGGATGATTATCTCGGAATATACTTGATTTTCGAGCACTCCAAATGAAAAAATCACTGATTCTGGTATGCACGATCCTTGTTGGCCTGGGAGCGGTCATCGTCTTTCCCCAACAGGAAGTCGTCATCAGTATAAAGGATGGGATGCCGGTCATCCCATTGGCTCTCCCTGAGTTCATCTCCCAGAGCACCGCACCTGAGATAAAGTCATACGGAGAAAAGCTTCATCAAATCATCTCCGCCGATCTCGAATACAGCCGGGTTTTCCAGCTATTGCCCAAAAGCCATTACAGCTACATAAGGTCTTTAAACCCGAAAAAAATCCATTTTAAGGACTGGGAATCCATTCAGGCCACGCTTCTGATGGTGGGCATACTTTCCGATAGCGAAAAAAAAGACTTTCTTTTCGAAGGAAAAGTCTACGATGTGAAGAGCGGTCGATTCATCTTCGGTAAACGCTATCAATCCGCTGAATCCCTTCTTCGCTTGGTCGCTCATAAGATGGCTGATGAAATCATGAAAATATACGGAGAAAGACCGATTTTCACCTCCAAAGTTGTCTATATATCAAACAGAGATGGAAACGATGAACTTTACATGATGGATTACGACGGGGAAAACCAGACACGGTTGACATTCAATAAAATAGTCGACTACATGCCGGCTTGGTCGGTGGATGCGAAGAAAATCGCCTACACCTCTTACAGAGGAACTGAAGCCGGATTATACATCTACAATCCCTATGAAGGAGTCAGAAAGGAAGTGACATCTTCAGGGACAAACTTTGCTCCTGCCTTTTCTCCTGATGGGAAAAAACTGGCTTTCTGTTCCACCGTCGAAGAGGGAAATTCAGAGATCTATGTCGCCAACAGTGCCGGCACAAACATAAAAAGATTGACTTTCAATATTGCCATCGACACATCTCCCTCCTGGTCACCTAACGGCCGGGAGATCGCCTTTACCTCTGATAGAGGAGGAACTCCTCAGATCTACGTAATGGACGCGGAAGGTTCCAATGTCCGCAGAGTGAGTTTTGGAGGAAGTTACCATGATGCCCCCGCCTGGTCTCCGACTGGAGACAGAATTGCCTATGTCTCCCGGGTGGACCAGATATTCGATATTTACGTGCTGAATCTCAGGACGAACAAGATCATCAAGTTGACGGAGAGCAACGCCCGCAACGAATCTCCGACCTGGTCACCGAACGGTCGACACCTGATATTCTCTTCGAATCTCAGCGGTTCGATCCAGCTTTACACGATCGACTACGACAGTCTCAACCTGAAGCGCCTCACTTCTAAGGGAAGCAATAAGCTTCCTGATTGGTCAAGATAATCGGGTTGGAGGACCCCACTCCATGGATTCTACACGCGCAGAGAATTCACACTCGATGTCTTTGAATTCAGTGTTGGAAAAGTGGGAAAAGTTCTTGGCTATACATGTTGACATATAGCCATTTTGATTGTATAAGATATAGAGATAAGGAAAGGCTCCCCTGAAAAAATCAGGAGAGCAAAAAATCAAACCTAAGGAGTTGAAATGAAAAAATTAGCTATCTTCTCTTTAGCTTTTCTACTTGTTTTCTCTTTTATGATCTCCTGTAAGAAAAAAGTGGAGGAAGCTCCCCCGCCACCGCTCCCGGAACCGGTGCAAGAAGAACAGCCAGTGATTGAAGAGCAACCAGTGGTCGAAGAAGTCGAGGAAGAGCCAGTGGTCGAAGAACCCCAGCTCACTGAAGAAGAAATATACCTTCAGAAATCTCTCGATGAAATGAATGCCGAAGCTCCGATGGAAATGATTTACTTTGATTTCGATAAGTACTTCATCCGGGATGATGCGAAACCCGTTCTTGAAGCCAACGCTGAGTGGCTCGAACAATTCGACTCTATCCAAATCGTGATCGAAGGGCACTGCGACGAGAGAGGAACAGAGGAGTACAACCTCTCTCTGGGAGAGAAAAGAGCCAAAAGCACCCTTGATTATCTCGTCTCTCTTGGTATTTCCGCCGACAGAATCAAAATCATTTCCTACGGCAAAAGCCAGCCGATCGACCTCGAACACAACGAAGATGCCTGGCAGAAAAACAGGAGAGCTCAATCCAAGATTATCGGAAAATAGTATATGAGCAAAAGGCTCATCGGGATATCACTTATCCTGCTTTTGCCGCTTGTCTCCGCAGGAACAGATAAAAAACAGAAGACTTACGAATTAATCTATAAAGACGTCCAGCTCCTCAGGCAGCAATTCCTGCAGCTGAAAAAACAGATTGATAAAAACACCGAGGACATCAATTTCATCAAGGGACAGCTCGAAGAACTCCTGAAGCTGTCCAAGCTCCTCCAATCAGAACAGGCCAGTTTCAAGCAGGAACAGAGAAAAATCCCGGCTCAATCTCAAGTTTTCCTCGAAAAATTAGAGCTGATGAGCCTCCAACTCACAAAACTTTCCGAGGAACTGATTGAAATAAAGAGAGCCTCTCTCATCCCCTCAGGACAGACTGAAGAAAAATCAGCCAGCCAAGACGCAGAGTCCTCACCCCCCGAAAAAAAAGTAGCAGGACAAAAAGAAGAAGAACAACTCGATGAAGAGATTCCCACCCCTCCCACGGCCATGCTGTCTCCAGCAGAAGTGTTCAACATGGCTTATTCAGACTACCGAAACGGAAATTTTGAGCTGGCCATTGATGGGTTCAAAATGTACAAGGAACAATTCCCTGAAAGCCCTCTTGTCGATGATTCTCTGTATTGGATCGGGGAATGTTATTTCAGCCAGAAGAAGCATGAGGAAGCCATCGAACAATTCAACGAACTGATCCTGAACTATTCCCGAGGAGACAAAATCCCCGCAGCTTATTTGAAAAAAGGACTCAGTCTTGCCGAGCTCGGGAAGAAAGAAGAGGCCCTGGCGGTTTTCAAGCTCCTGGTGAGCAAATATCCTCTTGAGGAAGAGACAAAGATCGCCCAACAAAAAATCAAGGAGTTGAAGTCAGAAAATGAGAGATATTAACAGCCTCAATAAAGTCATCCTCATCGGCCGTCTTGGTCAAAATCCTGAGCTGAGGTATCTTCCTCAAACAGAAAGGGCTGTGGCAAAGTTCTCTCTCGCCACGAACGAACGTTACTACAAACCGGACACCACTGAATCTGACATTCGCGTCGAATGGCACCGCATCGTGACATGGGGAAAGCTGGCTGAATTCTGTGAAAAATATCTGAACCAGGGGAAGCAAATATACCTTGAGGGGAAATTGCGAACCCGAACCTGGCAGGACAAAGACGGGAACAAAAGGTCGACGACTGAGATTGAGGCCCAAAATATCGTCCTTCTCGGCAAGAGAGAGGATTTTGCAGAAAAGCAGCAGATCGAAGAACCAGAGTCCGCCCCTCCCGAATCTCCTGAGGAGAAGGCCCCGTTAAAAGATAAGGAGTGGGAAGACGAAGACGAGGTTCCGTTTTAATTTTTAATAATTCGAATTCGATCGCATACTTTTCTTGAAGGGTTGTTCAGAAGCTCTGCATTCCACTAAGCGTGGTTCCTTCCCTTCTTTTTCGTCCCGAATCGATCATCTAAAAAACAGAGGCTTCAGGAGAGAAGGGCTTTCACAAAACGCCAGGGGTTGCGGGCAATCCCAGACTGAACTCCCAGAAAAAGGGATGGTTATCACAAATCCAATCGATATGAGGAGTATCCATGGCTTCGGATAAGAACAACGATTTGGAAAATTTTAGGAAGGAAATCCAGGAAGACATCCGGCCCTGGGGAAAATTTCGTTCTTTTCCCCATAAACAGGCTGGAAGCATCAAGATCATAACAGTTGAACCGGGTGGAACTCTATCTCTCCAGTACCATCACCGCCGCAGTGAATTTTGGATTGTTCTGGACAAGGGATTAGAAGTGACTGTCGGGGATAAAGTCTGGCAGCCAGAAAAGAACGAAGAAATCTTTATCACCCGAGAAACTCCACATCGTCTTCGCTGTATCGGTCGGGAACACGCCAGGATTATGGAGATCTGGATCGGCCATTCTGATGAATCTGACATTGTCCGCCTGGAAGATGAGTACGGAAGATCATAAGTTAAAAAAGCAGGAGAATAGGGGGACATCATACTGAATTAAAAATTTATTATGGTCCCTTTTTTTTTATATTTTACTTATTCTTCAAGCTGCGGACGATCTGAGGAAGTACCCTGCCCGCCTCTCCGTGCACCACAACATCCGCTTCATGGTCCAGGGCCGTATCCTCCTTGTTGATGATTGCCAGAAAGGCACCGTTTTGCCTGGCTTTCTGCGGAATCGCGGCGGCCGGATAGACAACCAATGAACTCCCCACAACAAGAAGAAAATCGCATTGTTCAGCTTCTTTAAAGGCAGAAGCGAGAGTTTGAGGATCCAGAGCTTCGCCAAAAAAGACCACATCTGGCCTGAGCTTTCCTTGGCATTCTGCACAGAGCGGAGGGCTTGTGTCCTTCAGCCTGTCATAGGCATCTTCCATAGTGTATTTCCGCGAACAGCCCATGCAGGACATGATCCGTGTGGTTCCATGCAATTCTACAACAGATGAAGAACCAGCATCTTGATGAAGCCCGTCTATGTTCTGGGTAATGACTGTTTCTAAATACCCCAAAGCCTCCATCTCAGCCAGGGCCAGATGTCCTTGGCCTGGTTTTGATTTCTTGAGCAGCGGATACCGCACTTCCCGAAAGAAATTCCAGTAATAAGACGGATCTCGAAGGAAATAGCTAATGTTTGCGTATCGATTCGGATCATATTTATTCCAAAGTCCATCCGTCCCTCTGTAGGTAGGAATACCGCACTCTGCAGAAATTCCTGCACCCGTAAAAGCCACGACATACTTGGAATCCCTTATCCTTGAAGAGACATTTTTTAGAGTATCATTCATCGCCTGCTCTCAATAGAGAAGATTCCTTCGATCTCCTGAGCCTGCATTTATGGGAAGCATCCTTATTTCCGTGATAAAGAGACAGTCAGGCAAACTGATTCGTCAGCCCGTGCATTTTCACCAGCGAGGAAAATCCACTTATTCCTCGGCTCGCTCTCCTCTTCGAGGAACCATGCCCGCTCGCCTCCGGATGGCTTCCAAACCAGATTGCCTGACTTCCAAAAAAATTGTCACGGAAATTGGGATGCTTACGCATTTATGATAGCAACACCGCCTGAAGGATGCAAAGAGTTAGGATACACATTTTTACTCTCAGGCTGAGCGTGCGTGTTTTCAGGGGGCAGGAACGAGAAAAATCCGATTTCCCGCAGAGGGAGAGTTCAGGGAAATTGGATTCCTTTCCAAAACATAAAGGTCCGATTGTGAAAAAAATATTTACAGCTGCAAAAAATATTTACACAGCATCCTGAAACTCAAATCAGAGTCCTGACAGGGAAACTCGGCTTTTGCGAATCACATTGGCACGATTCTTGCATAATATGTGACGGGAGAAAGACAATGCAATCCGTTCAAGACATAAGTCTTCAAAGACAGATCGATGAAGCGCTGAAAAAAGCAAAAATCAAGAAAGTTCTCTATTTTTATGAAGAGTCGGGCCACAAGAGATTAATAGGGGTATTCGAGAAGAAAAAGGCCGCTGAAGTCAAAAAATATTTTCAGGACAGAAATCTGATCGACCGCTTGACTGAATTCGAAATTAAAACAACCGAACCTGACAGCACGTTTGCGTAATGTCGGTCTCTTTCCGCACTGAATTACCGGTGCTCGATCAGAGCCTCAAACACCGATATTAGAGTGTGTTTGACAATCCCTCCCGGATGAAAAATACCAACCCTGAAAGATAAGGCCTCACGAGGATTCTCTGTTCCATACTTGTTCTGGCTTCCCCATGACTCAATCATTCCTCCTGGGAGAAAAAGAATCGGACAATTATCTGTACTCCAGCGGCATTCGTGGTTCTCTCAGTAGATCAATGCAAAGGAAGGAAAGCGTTAAATCACTTTTCCTGTAAGGAAAGCGTTCGGGTGTTTAACCAGTATTTTCTCGATGATGCACTCTTCAATCTCTTGAGCCGTCCTGAGGTTCATCGCCTCCCGGACGACCTTCTTCACAGTTTTTAGCTCGACTGAACGCAAAGCCTTCTTGATCTTCGGGATAAAAATTGGGTTCATGCTGAAGTTTTTCAATCCAAACCCGAGCAAAACAAGGGCGGACAGGGGTTCGGCAGCCATCTCACCGCAAACCGCCACTTCTTTTCCTCCTCTCTGGGCAGTCTCGATGATGAACTTGACCAACCTCAGAACCGAAGGGTGAAGAGGTTTATACAAATAGGAGACAAACTCATTCGAGCGGTCGACCGCCAGGCAATACTGGATCAAATCATTGGTTCCTACACTGAGATAATCCACCTCTTTCACCAACAGGTCTGTTATGGTCGCAGCAGCAGGAACTTCTATCATCACTCCTAACGGAATATTTTCGTCGAATTTTTGCCGCTTTCGGCTGAGCTCCTCTTTGACTTCGCGCAGAAGCATCTTGATTTCCACGACTTCTTCGATCTCCGTCACCATCGGAATGAGAATCCGGACGTTTCCGAAAGCACTTGCCCTCAGTATAGCTCTAAGCTGAACTTTAAACAGGTCGACATCCCGCAATGAAAACCTGATAGCTCTCAGGCCGAGAGCTGGGTTTGGCTCCTTCTCAATCTTCAACTGGGGCAGGTTCTTCTCGCCCCCGATGTCGACTGTCCTTATGTACACGGGAAAAGGAGCGGCATCTTTAGCAATCTGAGAATAAATCAAATAGTGGTCTTCCTCTGAAGGAAGAGAAGTGCTCTGGAGATAGATAAATTCAGAGCGGAAAAGACCAATCCCCTCAGCCCCCATAGAAAGTGCGGGCTTCACCTCTTCAGGAAGCTCGATATTGGCCAAAGGACAAAAACGAAAGCCATCGATGGTCGAGGGCTCCAATTTTGCCGTTTTTTTCAGCTCCCTTCGGTAATCTTCGTATTTTTCCTTTTTATCGAAAAACTCCTTCCGAATCGCCAGAGGGGGATTGACGATGACCTCTCCGTCCGTTCCATCCACAATGATGTAATCTCCATCCCTGACTCTCTGAGAAATATTGCGGAGCGCAAGCACTGCAGGGATGTTCAAAGATCGGGCCAGAATGGCGGTGTGAGACGTCTTCCCTCCCATATCTATAGCCACCGCCAGGACATTTCCCCTGCTCAATTTCAATGCCGCTTCCGAAGGAAGAAGGTCATGAGCCACCAATATTTTTTCCCTATCATCATCCTTTTTTTTCTTATCCGGACTCTCAAGATTTCTGTAAATTTTTGTTAAAACATCAGAGACATCGGACTGCCTTTGCCTGAAATACTCATCACTGATAGATTCAAAAAGATGTTTGTACTTCCTGTGAATACAGAAAAGAGCCCATTCCGCTCTGCAATTTTCTTCTTTGATGATCCTTTCAAGGCCCGAACGCATTGATTTATCTTCCAGCATGAGCAGATGCGCCTCCAGGATAAAGGAATGTTCCTCCCCCACTTTCCTCTTGATCTGTTCCTTGATTCGTGTCAACTGAGTTTTTGTCCTCTCGACCGCTTTGTCCAGTCTTCCCAGCTCTTGCCCGATTTTATCCGGAGAGATGAGATCTTTCCGCTCAATAAAAATGACTCTTTCCGTGAGCGAAACTTCACCAATCGCGATCCCAGGGGAAACGCCGATTCCTCTTAACCTGAAATATTCCATGGAAAATTACTCTTTTTCTAAAAAATTATTGTTTATAAGCCCAACAAGAGCACTGAGCGCCCTGTTTTCATCCTCTCCTGATACCTTCAAGATGATCTCCGTTCCCTGAACAGCTGCCAAAGTCAATATTCCCAGGATACTCTTGCCGTCAATCTCATCCCCATCCTTTACAACCCTGACCGTTGAACTGAACCGGTTGGCTGTGTTGACAAATTTCACAGCAGCTCTGGCATGCATACCCAACTTGTTCTTTATGGTGATCTTTTTCTCGAGCATGGATTCGGTGGTATCAATGCTTGGATTTCAAAAGAGCACTGGCAAGATGGATATTCTTTCTTCCCTGTTCATAAACCTTCTTGGCAACTTCCTTCAAATTACTACCTCTCTGAAGAGATACAAACTTAATGAGCATCGGGAGGTTGACTCCCGTGATGATATCCACCCGGTTATCCTTTAAAAAAGAGAAGCTCAGGTTGGAAGCTGTCCCGCCGAACATATCCGTAAAAATCACGACTCCGTTTTTCTGGTCAATCTTCTTCAGGCTCTGATTGATTCTTTTTTTTGACTCCTCGACATCATCATACCAACCGATCGAAATGGCTTCTATGTTGACTGCCTCCCCTATGATTATGGTCAGGGCATTCAGAAGTTCTTCAGCTAATTTTCCGTGTGATACAATGAGTCCACCGATCATTGTCTTATTCCTTCAGATCGAATAATGTCCATTTTTATCAGGAATTCTATTTCAAAATCACTGCCGTAGACATTTTACCATTTCACACGTTGAATCTTAAGTGTTTTTCAATAAAAGTAAAAGGGGACGTTCCCCAGGGTACCACCTTAGCTCACTAAGCACCTCCTCAATATATTATCTTATAAAAGACAGTCAGAATAAAAGAAAGTATGAGCTAAGGTGGTACCCTGGGGAACGTCCCCATAATATTGCTTATTTGTACAGGTCCCGGTGATAAATCCTGACAGACAACCCTTTACTCTTGAGATGGATCTTCATCTCCTCGGCAATTATCACAGATCTGTGTTTCCCCCCTGTACACCCCACAGAAATTGTCACATGGCTTTTCCCTTCTTTCACGAATCTCGGAAGCAAAAAGTCTATAAAGCGTTTCAACTCATGAAGATATTTTTGTGTCTCTTTTTCTTCCAGGACATATTCCCTTACTTCTCTGTCTTTTCCGGTTTTGTCCCTTAACTCATCGTCATAAAAAGGATTTGGCAAAAACCGTGTATCAAACAGCAAATCCGATTCCAGAGGAACACCGTATTTGTAGCCAAAACTGACAACCCGGGTCTGCATCTTTTCGGTCTTTTTCTTTAAAAACTTCCTGTTCAATAGGTCCTTGAGCTGATTAATATTCGTGTCTGTCGTATCGAAAACCTCATCCGCCAATCTCTTGACCTCAGCCAACCTTTCTCTTTCCAACTGAATGCTCTCCAGGATGGTTTTTCTGCTTTTCAGGGGATGGGGCCGCCTGCTCTCGCTGAATCTCTTGAGCAAAGCCTCATCGGAGGCTTCGAGAAAAATCAACCGCGGCGCAACTTTCTTCCTGATCTGATCCAAAACCTCCAGAAACTCTGTTTCAAATCCTGCTTCCCTTATATCGATCACCAGTGCGACTTTTTCGATCTCCACTTCCTTCCTCTTCCAGAGATCGACAAAATTAGGGATCAGTTTGGCCGGGAGGTTGTCAATACAATAATAGCTTAAATCCTCAAGAAACCGGCTGACCACAGTCTTTCCAGAACCGGATAATCCGGTGACAATCAAAAATTTTTCGCTTTTCATCCTGCTTTTTTCCCTACATTCGCTGGATCGAAAGCACACGATCAAGTTTTTTAACTATGTCATGGGATGCCAGGTAGCCTTTTTTCTTGAGAAGATGGACTTTGCATGCCACTTCTATCAAAGTCGCGATGTTCCGACCTGGAGCCACAGGAATATTGATCAGAGGGATTTTGACCCCCAGAATATCATGATCCTCTGGGAATTTGAGACCAAGACGATCATGCTCCTTTCTTTTTTTCTGCAATTTTTTCAACCTGATGACCAAATCAATCCTGGACTGCTTCATAACAGACTTCGGCCCAAAAATCTCCTTGATATTAATAATCCCGAGTCCCCTTATTTCCATGAAATTGCGGGTGAGTGGAGGGGCTGATCCGACCAATTTATCATTCGCTTTTTTTTGAACCAGAACAACATCATCGCAGACAAACCGGTATCCTCTGGAGATCAGCTCTAACGTGCTTTCGCTCTTCCCGATCCCGCTGTCACCCATGATCAAGACTCCAAGACTAGATATCTGGAGTAATCCGGCAGAAATTTTGACCTGCTGCACGTCGAGGCTGGAAACAAACCTCTTCACTTCTTCCCGACATATCCTCTGCGAGAGTTCGGTCTCAAAAAGAGGCACTCCCTTTTTTCGTGCCTCCTCGATGACTCCGGGAAAAAAACGGAGGCCCCCTGACAGGATCACGCAGAATGTCTCATCCCCTAATTTTCTCTTCAGGAATCTCTTCCTCTCCGGGGAGGACAAGCTTCCCAGACCATCGAGATTCTTCTTTCCCCAGATTCGGATGGGCAAGCGATCCTTTTTGAGGGAAGACAGGGCCGTTTTTCTTGAAAACCCGACTTTTCCTGATACCGGAACAAGCTTCAGAAAGTCCTTTGTATTCTGGAAGAAATCTTTGACTTCAATCAAAGAATTTTTATCGCTGTTCACTTATTTTCTCTTCTTCTTCTCGAATGATCTCCAGAATAGTGCTGACATTTTTAGCATTCAGAATTTTTTTCAAGAGAGACTCAGACTTCCGAACAAGACTCGCAATCGCTGCAAGGATCTGGAGGTTTAAGCTGGGATTATCAGGAGATGACACGACCAGGAAAAAAATATTGGAGGGATTCCCATCCAAGGACTGAAAATCGATACTTTTCCTTGAAATGGCCAGTAATACGATAGGATTTTTCACTCCTTTCATCTTGCAGTGAGGGATTGCAACTCCTTCTCCGATGGCAGTGCTTCCTAACTCTTCTCTTTGAAGAAGCTTTCCATACAGCTCCTTCTTTTTGCTTATCTTTTTTCTCCTCTTCAGGAAGTTGACCATTTCTTTGAGAGCTCCTTCCTTGTCCTGAGAATCTAACTCTTCGATAATCATATCTTTAATCAACAAATTATGGAGTTTCATTGTCTTTCTCGCTCATGAAGATTCATTCAGGCTCCACCAGTCCGTAATTCCCGTCTTTTCTCCGGTAAATGACCGCCCATTTTTCAGTCCCTGACTTTTTAAAAACAAAAACATCTTTATTATCAAGATCGAATTGAATAAACGCTTCCTCGAGAGACATGGGTTTTAAAGAAAAATCGTGAGATTTGATGATTCTTCTCATCGGCTCTTCTGTCTCGGGAGGTAGAGGCAAGATCTCTTTTTCTCTCACCTTCCTTCTCTTCCTCTCTCTGAGTTTATCCCTCTCCTTTTTGACTCTTTTCTCGATGTTATCAAATGCCAGGCCAAGGGAACTCATCATATCATTGGTCTCTTCCACTGCATTCAAAAGGGCTCTCTTGATCCGCATGTTGATCTCAACCTTATGCCTGTATTTTTCGATAGAAAGGATGAGATCCGCCGAAACTTTTTGTCCCAGTACTTTCTCTAAAGACTGAAGCCTTCTTTCACAATATTTTTTTATTTCAGGAGTGATACTTGTATGACGAGCAGTAAAATTGATATTCATCAAGCCTTCTCCATTTTAAATTTTCTCTTCCGAATGTGGGACGGTGGAATCTTAATCTGCTTTCTGTACTTGGTCACGGTCCGCCGGGCGATTCTGAAGTTTTCTCTTGCCAGCAAATCGCCGATTTCGATATCGCTCAGAGGCCTTTCTTTATCTTCGTTATCCACTACCCTTTTGATCCTCTCTTTGATCCGCAAAGAAGAGATTCCTTCCCCGTAATCTCCAGAGATAGATTTATGGAAAAAATACTTAAGAGAATAAACCCCGCTCGGAGTCATCATGTGTTTGTTGGCCACCACGCGGCCGACAGTGGACTCATGGACGCCGATCTCCTGAGCCAATTCGATCAAAGTCAAGGGTTTGATATACTCAATCCCCTTCTCGATAAAGTCCTTCTGCTTATCCACGATATATTTCGCCACCTTGTAAACCGTCTGATCACGCTGGTCCAAGCTCCGCAAGAACCAGAATGCCTTCTTCATTTTATCCTTCAAGAACCGGTAAGCCTCCGGATTATCCTTTGAAGCCTGAGCCAGGAGCTTTTTGTAGTAGCTGTTTATCCTTAACCGGGGGAGGCCCTCGTTATTCAACGTGATCTTGAGTTCATCATCCTCCCTTGTGACGATTATATCAGGAACAACGTAAGACGTTCTTTCCTGACTGTACTTCATTCCTGGAGTCGGATCCAGGTTTTTGATGACCTCAATATGGTATTTCACGGATGAAAGAGGGATCCTGAGAACCCTGGCCAACTGGGAGTAATCCGACCTTTCCAGAAGATGAAGATGATCGCTAACGATTGTTCGCGTGACATCATCTTTGACCTGAAAATAATCCATCTGCATCAAGAGAGCTTCTTGAAGTGTCAGGCTCCCGATGCTGACCGGGTCAAATCCTTTGATCTTTTCCCGGATCCCGTTGACCTTCTTTACGGATACATCGAGCGTTTCTGCAATCTCCTCCTCCGAAGTCGTCAAATAGCCATCTTCATTGATGTTACCGATAATATACAGGGCAATTTCTTTATCCTTTTTATTGAAAAAAGTCAGGTTGGCCTGCCAGTTGAGATGATCCCAGAGTGATGTGCTCTCTGAGACGATATTCTCTAAAGAGGGCGCTTCCTTTTTTTCCTGGAAAACGGGACGAAACCCGTCATCAAAATACTCCTGAAAGTAAGATTCAAATTCTGTATCCTCCCTCTCTTTCTGAGACTTAGAAACCACATCCGTTTCTGTTTTTTCCTGTGTCGACTCCCGTTCTTTTTCGGCCTCTGTCCTGTCTTTTTCTCTTTCTTCTGTCCCCTCTTCAGAGGATTTTTCCACGGTTTCTTCCTCAAATTCCAGCATAGGATTCTCAGAAAGTTCGGTGTCGATGATCTCGATAAGCTCTAGATTCGTCAGCGGGAGGAGTTTAATCGCCTGCTGAAGTGCGGGTGCAAGTATCAGTTTCTGAACCTGCCGCTGTTCTAATCGCTGTCTCAAAACCATTGATATGCTCGTTATTATTCCAATTCACAAAATCAAGAGAGAGTAAAATCTTCTCCTAAGTAACTTTTTTTCACCTCTTCGCAAAAGACCAATTCCTGAGGAGCCCCCTCCTTTAAGATCTTTCCTCCATCGATAATATAGGCTCTATCAGTGATTTTCAATGCGTCACGGACATTGTGGTCCGTTATGAGAATCCCAATTCCTCTGTTTTTTAAGGCAAGTATGATGTCCTGCAAATCCAGGATTGCCAAAGGATCGATTCCTGTGAACGGCTCATCCAGAAGGATAAACCTGGGGATTGTCAGCAGGGCCCGAGCGATTTCAAGCCGTCTTCTCTCTCCTCCGGAGAGGGTATACGCTTTGGCATTGGCCAACTCTTCCAGACCGAATTCTTCCATGATCCTCTGGACATCTCCATTCCCGTCTGAATAGCCACTCCGGTTCGTCTCAACGACCGAGAGTAGGTTGTCTTCCACACTCAATTTCCTGAAAGCAGATGGCTCTTGCGGAAGAAGACACAATCCTTTTCTGGCTCTGATGTACATCGGAAAACTTGTGATGTCTTCTCCATCCAGGAGAACTTGACCCGAGTCTTGAGGAATGAGTCCGAGGATCAGAGAAAAGGTGGTCGTCTTCCCCGCACCGTTAGGCCCGAGAAGCCCTACGATTTCTCCCTTGCTGACACAGAGAGAAATCCCGTCCAACACTTTCTTTTTCCGATAGGCCTTTTCCAGCTTTATCGCTTCTAAATTGTCTTTCATCTCTCACGTTTGATTACGGTTACCGACCTTTCTCGATCTTTATTTTCAACGAGGATTCTATCATCGGCCATGTAAAAAGTCAATTTGTGGCCTTCGGTCCTCCCCCCGTCCTTATCTATCAAAACCGGATTTCCGAGGAGTACGAGCGACTCATTTTCCGGGTCGTATACGGCCTCCTCTCCACGAGCCTCACCCAGCTCCTGTATGACAACGACCTTTTTTCGGGCAACGATTTTCTGTATGCCTTTATCCTCCTCGCCCAGATGAACAGAAATGGATTGCGCTTGAAGAGTCACGTCCTTAACCCTTAAAGAACTTTTATTCTGGTAGAGGACGAGATTTTCCTCGGGGAAATATGTCATTTTCTCAGAAGATATTTTCAATTTTTCCTTTTCTCCCTCTTTTGTCGTATGTGGCATTGTGGATTCAACCCCGCCTCTGCAGAGAATTTGTCCCGTCTCATCAAAAAGCTCGATCTCTTCGGCGCGCAGCACTTTCTCCTCCTGCCAGGCTTTGACATTTTCGTTAAAAAGAAAACGTTTGTGTTCTGCGAAATATCTCATCTCTCGGGCCTGGATGAACACTGGCTGCTCCTCTGAGAAAATGCCGATAGGCTTTCCTCCTCCTTCCTTCGCTTCCAAGATCACCTTGACTCCGCCTTTTGCCTCCAGGTCATTATTATCCAGAGAGATAAACATCTCCTCGGCCAACACATCGCTCTCTCTTGACCTGACTCTGGCCTCATACGGACCTCTTCCCTTTACCCAGAGAACATCGGAATCTCTTTTTTTCGTGAAAACATCTCCCTCTATCAGACGCGTCTCATCAGGATCATCGGCCTGTTTCACGATTCGGGCGTTCTTTAAGGCCTGAAATTCTGTCAATTCTCCTTCCCTGTCGAAAACAAACCTTCCCGATTCCGCCTGAACCCAGGTAAAGCTCTCGTCTGAAGAAATGAACTTAAAGGAACTGTTTCCTCTGGCTTCCACTTCCTGAAGGACCGAGGGATCTTGAAAGAATTTCAAAGTTATCTCTTTTCCTTCGATCTCCCGCCTTGCGCTCTGATCAAAGAGCGGAGACTGCTTCTCTAAAGGGCGGCTTTCTCCTTCTCCTTCCGCAAGAGACGCCCAGGCGCCCTTCTCTAAAATTAAACTCTTTATCTGTTCTCCATCCGGATACATCTCAAATTTCATGATCTCGGCTGAAGCACGGCTCTCCCCACGAAAAAGCTCCACTCCCCCTTCTATCTTTCCCTTTTTATTTTTCTCACTATAATCAAGCTTCCTACCAGTGACTTCCAGGGAAGGGGAAGATTCATCTCTTGGTATAATCTGAAGTCGGACATTCCCCTGAAGTCTCAGTCTTTCCTGTCTCATCTGGTACGTCATTTTTTGGGCAGATCCTCTGAGCCTCTTCGAAAAGAAACTGACTCCTTTCTCTGTACTGAAAATCTCTCTTTTGTTGTCATAATTCAACAGGACGGACTCAACCACCAAATCCTTGAATTTCATTCTCCCTTGACCGGATGACACAAACCGAGTCATATCCTTATCATAAACGACCTTGTTTCCGTACAGGATCACATCCTTGCCTTCTCTTTCTTTAACAAATACGATTTCAACATTTCCCTCTGCGTGATAATCTCTATCTTCACCCATATAATGCTTATCCGCCTTAACATGAAGGCTTTCATCTTCCGCTTTGTATTCGACAAGTTCGACTTTTTCCTTTTTCTCAATATTCTTTTGGGTGATATCATCAGATTGAACCGGAACGCGGACGCCTCCAGAAGATCGAGTCAGGAAATGCCTCACGATTACAGCCAGCACGAGCACGAGTAAAACGGCCACCGTGATTCTCAATGCTTTTATGAACCCCATTTCTGCCCTTTGACTTTAAGGTCGTTTTTTGATGTCTTCGAGAGAAAGGCTGAGCTTGCTTTCCCCCAGGTATTCTGAGAACTGGAAAGAATAGGCCACATCGATTATTTCTCTCCTCTGGAGGTCCTGCGCCCAGTCGATCCTGTCCCATCCCAGGGCTTCAAAAAATCTCCCATCTTGCTTCAACAGGAGCTTGCTGTGCCTGCCTTTGATCTTTTGGGGATCACCCGCGACCTCTGCTCCTTCCGTTAAAAAAATAGGTCTGGGATTTCCCATCCCGAACGGGGAAAGAAGGAAATATTTCTCGATGAATCCGGATGTTATGCCAGAGAACTCTAACCTTGAATCTATACGAATTTTCCTTTTCAAGTCTTCATCGGATATCCTCTCGCTGGCTATAGCATTGATGGACTCCTTAAAGACTTTCATGTTTTCTTGGGGAAGAACGCAGCCGACTGCCATTCTGTGCCCTCCGTAACTCAGGAAGAGATCCTTACACTCATCCAGGCTTTCAATAATCGGGAATTCACTGATGCTTCTTCCGGAACCGTATGCTTTCCCATCCTCGTAGGTAAAGAGGAGGACCGGCCTGTGAAAGGAATCCTTGAGTTTTGATGCCACGATACCGATAACTCCGCGGTGCCATTCCTCACAACCCAGTATCAGAAACTTGTAGTGCTTATCCAGAGATCTCCTTCGAATCGTGTCCAGAGCCTGTTTATACGTCTTCTTCTGAATTTTCTGTCTCTTGGAATTCAAATCATCAAGATGAGATGCAAGCTCCATCGATTCTTCAAGAGAATCCGTGAAAAAAAGCCGGACCGCCAGGTCAGTCTTCCCCAATCGTCCCGCGGCATTGATCCTCGGCCCAATCCTGAAACCCACATCTCCGACAGATACCCTTCGCCTTTTCAAGCCGCAGACCTCCATAAGGCTTGATAATCCAATGCTGGAATCCTCCTCCATCGCTTCAAGCCCAAACTTGACTAAAATCCTGTTTTCTCCCTTCAATTCCGCGACATCGGCTATCGTCCCTATGGAAACCAGATTTATGTAAGGAGCCTCACATGCAGACTTCTCTTCTTCCTTAAGGAGAGCTTGGACGAACTTGAAAACAACGCCGATCCCAGCCAAGTTTTTTTCCGGATATCCGGAGTCGCTGAGTACAGGGTTGAGGATGGCTGTCACTTCCGGTAGAGAATCTCCAGGAAGATGATGGTCTGTAACGATCACATCAATCCCCTCTTTCTTGGCTTTCCTGGCAAAAGGTATGGCCTTTATCCCGCAATCGACGCTGATCACCAATGTTGCGTTTCTTTCCTTGACGATCTCGATAAACTCTTCTTTGATACCATATCCATATTTCAATCTATCCGGAATGAAATAATCGACCTCTGCTCCTAAGGATTCAAGGGTTTTGGAGAGGAGCACAACAGACAGAATCCCATCCACATCGTAATCGCCGAATATCAGTATCTTTTCTCCTTGAGATACAGCCTGTTTGGCTCTCTCCACTGCCTCTTTCATGCCTTTCATCAAATAGGGATCATGAAGACTGTCCAAATCTCCGTACAGAAATTTGTGAGCCGTATCGGCGTCTTTGATTTCCCTGTTGACTAATATCTGAGCGATTTCAAGGGGAATGCCAAGCTCAAGGGACAGTGTTTTTGCCTCTTCTTGAGAGGGATTGTATACCCAGATCGTATCATTCATCGATATCTTTAAATTTAACATAATCTCACTCACTTAAAAAGAAAAAAAGGAGACGGGTAAACATCCCTATTTCCGGGGCAATTTCTTTGAAAGTCAGGCAAACTGATTCGTCAGCCCGTGTATTTTCACCAGCGAGGAAAATCCACTTATTCCTCGGCTCGCTCTCCTCTTCGAGGAACCATGCCCGCTCACCTCCGGATGGCTTCCTAACCAGATTGCCTGACTCCCAAAGATATTATCACGGAAATAAAAATGCTTCCAGGGGATTGGTTTAATCGGGACTGTCCCCCTTCCCCTTGAAAAAGTCGCCTGCTTCCCTTTGACTTTAAAAAGCACGAAAAATATAATGAGTGTGCCATGTTCGGAAATCTCAGAGAGAAACTGACCGAAACACGAAAAAACTTCACTGGAAAATTCGAAGAGCTTCTTCGCAGCAGTCAAAGCCTGGATGAAACTCTGGATCAACTCACCGAATCCATGCTTCTGGCAGATGTTGGAATGCCATCCATAGAGAAAATTATTAACGCTGTACGCGAAAAATGCAAAAAAAATGATTCCTTCCAGACCATCAAAAAAAACCTGGAAGAGGAAATCGTACAGATACTTTCCCAATTTCCTTCTGAATTCAACATTGATCACTCTCAATCTGTCATCATGATGGTCGGGGTTAACGGCGGAGGAAAGACAACATCTCTGGCCAAGCTGGCTAATCATTTCAAGCAGAAGGGGATGAGCATCCTGATGGTGGCGGCTGATACCTTCAGAGCAGCCGCCCAGGAGCAGCTGGGTTTATGGGGAAAAAAACTGAATATTCCTGTTATAAGAGGTCAGTATGGGGCAGATCCTGCCTCAGTGACCTTCGACGCCATAGACTCATTCAAGGCCCATTCTTACCAATTTCTGCTGATCGATACGGCCGGAAGGATCCACACCAATACAAATTTAATGAATGAGCTGGAAAAGATCAAACGCGTCATTTCGAAACAGATCGATGGAGCGCCACATGAGATTCTCCTCGTTCTTGACGCCAGCATCGGACAGAACGCCTTAATCCAGGCCAAGGAATTTCTAAAATTTTCTGGTTTAACCGGAATTTTTCTGTCTAAGCTGGATGGAACAGCCAAAGGGGGAAGCATCATCAGCATCGTTGATGAGTTGAAACTCCCCGTCAAGTTCATAGGCATCGGAGAGGAGGAAAAAGATATGCTCTATTTTTCTCCTCAGGAATTTGCAAAGGCCCTTTTCTCATGAAAGAGCTTAAAGATTTTTTCTACCTCCAGATGGCTTATGGATTAGCTGAAAAAGCCATCGGATGGGCCAGTCCAAACCCCTATGTCGGGGCGGTGATTGTCAAGAAAGACACCATCATCGGACATGGTTATCATGAAAAACCTGGAAAGCCCCATGCCGAAGTCATCGCTCTTCAGAGGGCCGGTTCACTGGCTCGAAACAGCACAGCGTACATCAATCTCGAGCCATGCGTTCATTGGGGAAAGACTCCTCCGTGCATGGAATCCCTGCTTCAGGCTCGAGTCGGAAGAGTCGTTATTTCCGATTTCGACCCCAATCCGCTTGTATCCAAAAAGGGCATAAAAAAACTTAAAGAAGCTGGAATAGAGGTCTCACTGGGCCTTCTCCAGGAGAAAAACAGGCGTCTGAACGAGACTTATATCAAATACATCACAAAAAATATTCCGTTTGTGGCAGCCAAAGTCGCTGTCAGTCTTGATGGGAAAATGGCCACCAAAACATTCTCTTCCCGATGGATATCATCTGCAGAAACACGGAAATACATTCATCTCTTAAGAGGAGAGTATGACGCGCTGATGATCGGTGTGAACACACTCATCAAGGACGATCCCCTGTTGACTGTCCGTCATCCCAACTGGCGAAGCAAACGTTTGACACGGATTATTCTTGATTCTCATCTTCGCTTTCCTTTGGGATCCAGGATTCTCTCCACTCTTTCCCGGGGAAAAATCCTGGTTTTTACGCTAAAACAGGCTCCCTCCAAAAAAGCCGATGCCCTGCGGAAAAAGGGCGTAGAGGTGATCCCCCTCTCTTCTTCCCGTATCGATCCAAACAAGGTGTTATCGTGGTTGGGCGAACACGAGATATCGAGTGTTCTTGTGGAAGGGGGCGGCCGCCTGCTGACGTCCATGCTTGAGGAAAGAGCTGTGGATAAAATCTTTGTCACCCTCTCTCCCAAGCTCATCGGCGGAAAGGCGGCACCGACATTTTTCCAGGGAAAAGGAGCAGACTTCATCAAGGATTCACTTTCAATGAAAAGAATTCACTCTTTTCAGATCGATGAAGATCTCATAGTGGAAGGATATTTATAATGTTCACAGGAATAATTCACCATCAGGGACGATTCAAAGGATACCGGCGAGGAAAACAGGAAATCGCTGTCGAGGTGCCTCCAAGCCTTTCCGCCGTGGAAATCGGAGAAAGCATCTCGGTCAACGGCGCCTGCCTCAGCCTTATCAGAAAAGAAAGAGACACTTTTTTCTTTGATCTATCCCAGGAAACACTCCAAAAAACAACCCTGGGATCTTTTCGCCCGGGCGAAAGGCTCAACCTTGAACTGCCTCTCACTCTGTCCTCACCCTTGAGCGGCCATTTGATCACGGGCCATGTAGACGCCCAGGGCAAGGTGACCAAAATCAGCCAGAGAGAGAAAGGAAAAAGAGTGACCGTCAATTACCCCCCAGAACTCCGGCCCTATTTTATCCCCAAGGGTTCGGTCGCTC
>Ga0114920_10000232_pt1 | contig 24667 bp, 18 predicted proteins | sample ChitaG_FD_88683 | JGI IMG/M metagenome (GOLD analysis project Ga0114920, IMG submission 88683) | Deep subsurface microbial communities from South Pacific Ocean to uncover new lineages of life (NeLLi) - Chile_00310 metaG | ecosystem: Environmental > Aquatic > Marine > Oceanic > Sediment ...
AGTACTGACATTAATGCCTGTAATCTGATCAGTTGCTGTGACAATAGTGCCGCTTCCGGTAACCGCAGCGGTTCCTCCGTTTGTGTCGTCTATCGAGTAGTTGTAGGCGGCATCTACTTCTGCGCCGGCAAAAATAAAGGAAATCGCGGTTTCATTACTGCTGTTAACGTAAGCCTGATCATATGAAACTGTATAGCCGGTGGGGACAATAGCATCCACAACATAACCAACATCACTGGTGACAGGCCCTACGGAGTTACCTGCATTATCCACAACAATTACAGTGATGGTATTATCTAAGTCATCATGGGCATCCATGGCTCCAGATAATCCTACTGACCAGTTGTTTATTCCTGGTGAGCCAGGATCTACAGCGACTAATGCCGTATCTCCAGCTCTGAAGCTGGATCCATCAAAGGTAGCTGAAGCTATTGTATCTCCTTCACCATCTGTATCTCCTAGCCAATTCAATGTTGGAGTATCCCCATTCTTACATGCTCCGCCTGCACCTGTACAATCTGTTACGGTTACATTGACAGCGGTGACGTCTGGGATATCGTTATCCACAGAAATTGTGCTTCCATCAATCGCGCTCGTATCGCTGGTAGTGACATTACCAACATTATCTGTTGCGGTAACGCTAAAGGCCTGGGTTGCATTGTCAGTGCTTCCAGAGTTTACCGATATGGGGGCGCCGTTGGACTCACTTACTCCGCCTCCAATAGGAGTGGCATCCCATTTGATCAGATCTCCATCCGGATTTGATAAAGTGGCGTTAACTGTAACTTGATCAGCGGGGGTGCCACCGCCATTTACAGCGGCAACTCCTATAACGCCAGCGTCAGTTGAAATACTAAGTCCTGAACTGGCAAAAACAGGAACTATCGTGTCGATATCGTAATTATTGGTTCCGGTCGTAGCGGTCTGGTTGCCGGCATCATCCGTTACCGTAACCGTAACATTGTTGCCGAAATCCTCTTCAACATTCAGGACTCCCGAAAGGCTGGCCGTCCATACATCAGTGACATTGGAACCTACCAATGCGGTATCACCTGTTTTGAAATTATCGGCATTAAAACTCACCGAAGCAATGTCAGAATTATTGTCCGTACAACCCCCTCCAGGATTGCTGTTATTCCATGTTGGTTCAGGTGTATCTCCGAATTTGAATTCACCAGCTGTACCATTGGCTCCTGGAACAGAAATACAACCGGTGGTAACCGTAGGAAGATTGGTGTCAATCGTGTAATTATTGGTGCCGACCGTAACAGTCTGGTTCCCGGCATTATCGATTACGGTAACCGTAATATTATTATTCATATCATCCTGCGCATCCATCCCATCGGAAAGGTTGGTTGTCCACACATTGGAACTGTTAGAACCGGTTAAGCTACTGTCAACAGACCGGAAATCAGAACCATCAAAACTGACCGAGGCAATATCAGTATTGGCATCCGTACAGCCGCTTCCGGGATTATCATTATGCCAGGTTAATGTGGGCGTATTGCCGTTTTTAAAAGCACCGGCTGTACCTGTGTCTCCCGTAACGGAGATACAACCGACCGTAACAGTTGGAGGAGTTGTGTCGATCGTAATACTATTAGTCGTTTCTAAATCAGAAGCCGCCCAAGCTGCGGCCGTTACCAAATGAGCATTAACTCTGGCTGCCATCATTCTGCCATTAGTTGCACCACTCGATGTTGTTATAACTACCATAAAATTTAAAGTGGCGTCCGACCCAATCGCGATAGGCGATGAACAAGTAAAATTGATTGGCGTAGCGCCGGCAGAAGCATCAAAATTAGCTGTAGTGGTGGTAATCGACTCTGCACAAGCTAACGCGTCCGTCCCATCAATAACACCGAGTGTTCCAGAATCTGAATAAACGGCAACACTGGCAATATCAGCTGTAACCGCAGTTAGCCCATTTTTATTTTCTACAGTGAACTGATCAATGGTGTCCGCCTGACTAGTTGCTTCTGTTACGCTAAAGGCGCCAATGACCTTTGCTGCGGAGCTTGCTTTTACCGTGCTTGCGGCCACTGTAGTTGATTCTGCAAGTGTTGGTGCTGCCGCATAAACCGGCTGAACGTTAAGTCCTACCAAAAACGTGCTTGCAAAAATCAGAGCCACTGAAAACGTTAAGGCTTTAATGAATTTTTTAGTTGTTTTCATTTTTTTTTGTTTTTAACTAATTATTACTAAATAACTATAACTTATATATAGGCTGCAAATCAAATGTTTTTTAGAGTGATTTTTATTTTGCCAAATCACCTAGTTTCAAATTAAATAAAAAATTATTTGAAACGGAGAGCGCGTAGTCCGCCGTAGCTTTGGGTATGCTCCGCAGGGCCCCAAAGCAAAGGTGGACGAAGCTTAGTGAAGTTTAAAAATAATTTTAACCGCTATTTTGGAAAGGCCGCCCTTCTTCAAGCGAAGCGCAGAATAAACCTTTAAAAAAGGTTTTCGGAATGGCGCTCTAGCGCCAAAACTCTCGCCTGCCCACTCATATCTTTCACATACTTCAAATGGTAATCCGGCAACTTGGTTTTAAGAATCGCGATCTGGTCTTCGAATAATTCAAAAAACAAAGCACGCGGCTTCAGAGTCCTGACTTGTTCCACCAACCGCTTATAGACATCCAGCCCGTCCTCCCCGCCATAAAGGGAAACGGAAGGTTCGTAGGCAAGCTCCGGGCTGACCTGAAAATCCTTGGGGATATAAGGCAAATTGGCCGTTACAATCACCTCTTTGCCTTTCAATTTTCCCATAGGCACGTTTTTCAGCAAATCGGATCGGATGAGGTTGATGCGGGATTTGAGTTTATGCTTTTTCACATTCCGCCGCGATACTTTAAGGGCTTTTCGGGAGATATCCGTCGCAATGGCCTTAATTCCCTCCACATTTTTTAAAACCGCAATTGGAATACAAGCCGAACCAGTCCCAATATCCAACAATAGAGCATTTTTAAAATCGAACTTCGAACTTCGAACTTCGAAGCTATTTCGATTTTCGATTTTCGATTTTCGATTTTCCCCAATGTAATTGACAACACACTCAACAAGAATCTCAGTATCCGGCCTCGGCACCAATACATGTCGGTTTATTTCAAAATCCAGAAAAAAGAATTCTTTATGGCCGATCAGATAAGCCACCGGAATCCCCTGCTTCCGCTTACTGATAAACCGCTTGTAGAACCACCATTTTATTGAACTAATTTTTTGTTCATCATGCGCCAGCAAAAACGTGACCGGCTTTTTTAAAACATGGGCAAGCAAAAGTTCCGCGTCTAGCCGCGCGCTGTCGGAGGTTAAAAGTAAAGTTTCATGGCCCCAATGCAAGACTTCTTTAATGGTCATGAGGCCAGTATAACAAATCGTAATTAGTAATTTGTAATTCGTAATTAGTATAATTCGTTTAACTGCCTCTCTGTTACACAAAAAGACAATTACCAATTACGCCCCGCTTTGCGGGGTAAATTACAAATTACTAATTAATGCAAATCCTCTGGTGGCTTTTCTTCTTTCAATGTTTCTCGCCGGCTTTCCACGGGATGTTCCGCCTCCCAAAAATTCTGCAACTCTGTTTGCGGGAGGACCTCTAAAACCACCTTATCATCCACGCCAGTTGTATTGTCAAAAAGTTCCCATTTTTTCCCCTCCAAAACAAAAATGAGCTGAAAACCATCCATCTCATGCTCAAAAACCCAGTTCTTCTGATCTTTTACATTAGACTTAAAACCTGTAGCAATGTCGGTAGTATCGATATAATCTTTTCTCAAATCCCGGACCTTAATCGCCATCATAGCTGTAGGCTTTCTTTGTAAAAACGCATCGGATTCCCGGCTTTTAAAAAGAGTGTCAAGGCGATGACGATTTTTTCCTGCCACATCCCCCACCTCTCTCACTTTATCCAGACCTTTCCGCGCTTTCGCATTCACATATTCCCAAAAATGGCTGTATTTCTCTTCTAATTCAGTCAAGGGAGCATCAGGCTCAATGCTGGAGATCACATTTAAAAGATCTGCCATATGACGACATTTTCGTATACCTGCTATAAGATCCTTATCTTCTTCCCGTAACTTCTTTTTAACCTCATCAGGAAGGCCGAGTGCCTCAAGCTCTTCTTCAAAGGTTTCCGGTCCTTTAGGATGTTCAACGTCTGCCATATTGCTTAAATTAATGAATTTAAAACCGCCCGTGTTTTAGGCCCCGCGATACCCGCCCCGGGATCGATGTTTTTTTTTACGATTCCGTAGGCGATCTGAAACTGGATCAGGGCTTCCTGGGTCTTATAGCCGAAATAACCGGTATCCAAACCGGAAGCAAGATGCCCTTCTTTAATAAGAACATTCTGAAGCCGTGCAACTTCACTGCCACGATCCTTCAAAGAAAGGATTTGGCTGAACGTCGGATTCTTAGTGGTTTTTTTGAATTTCAAATCAAAACTGAGGGGGTTTTTTATAAGGGGTGCGTCAATATTCAGCTGAGTTAATTTGGGAAGATCGATCCTGGCCGGCACCCAAATCTGCATAGCCACCGGATATTTAGCGATCTTTTCAGCCCGCTGATCCACGGCCGCCACCAAAGCCTGATGCGTGCGCTTGCCAAAGTAACCGGCTCCCAATTCCCAGGCATTCTGAACCACCCCGTGATCCTTTTGGAATTCCAGAACCGCATCGATAGTTACGGCATTGTAATCTCCATTCAGTGCGCCGCGATAATAACCCAGTTCCCAGAGCATTTGCTGGACTTTATAGACCTCATCCCCATGCGACTTTTTCCCTAGTCCGACGGTCAGGGCCTGCACATTATCCCTTAGCCGTTTTTGTTCTTTAAGAACCCGGGAATTGAAATTTTCAGACTTGGTTTTAAGCGCTTTTCGGGTTTTGGGGCCAAAATACCCTGCCCCCACCGCGTAGGCATTTGGAATCACCCCCTCATCCAGCTGGAATGTCAGAACTGCCTTCCGGGTTTCATCATCATACACACCATCGACCGCTCCATGATAATAGCCAAATAACCGAAGCGCCTCCTGAAGTTCCCTGATACTGGTTTTAGATGACGTTTTGGTAATGGGTTTAGTGAACACTTGTGGGTTGATCAGGGTTTTAGCTTTTAAGCGATTCAAGGTGCCTCCCGGGAGCTGGTCGTTTACCCAGCTAAAAGAAAAGCCGGGTTCAACCTGGTAAGCCTTCCAGAAAACCTCCCCCTCCACCAAACGCATGCCCCAATTCAGCGCGCGGGATAACCCCTCTTCCCCATACCCCATCCACACATCGATGCGGTCATAATTGGCTCTCGCTTTAATCGCCCCGCCACGGTCATGCACCTCCCCCACTCCCAAGCCGGGAATGCGGATGCGCGTGCCGAACGGATACGTGCGAGGAGCCGCTAACATGCCCACATAAACCGATGTGCCATCCGCCCCATTCGTACCGTTTCCATTCAAACGCTTATCCGCCTCATAACTGCCGCGCATATAAAAGCTTTGATTCGGCAATGGTGAATAATACGCCGATACCATGATCATGCGTTTTTCTCCGGGCACTTGTGCATTAGCTTTAGGAATTAATGCCAAAAGCGGGAGGAGAACAACAGCCAATGCGAGTAATTTTGTTTTTATCTTCATTTTTTTATTGGGAGTTGTAAGAGTTGTGTGATGTCTGGGATTTGTGGGATTGCTGCATCGCTCTCAAACCTTTCCCACAACTCACACATCTCGCACATATCCCACAACTCACACATCAAAAAAAGAAATCCTAATATTTTAGCAGAATTTCACTTATTTTTCAATCGAGTGGAGTTGCGTTATTTTAAGAGCGTGGGATGGCTAGGACTTAATAATCCTCACACTCCTCTTCAAACACCTCTGATTCATCTAAAATTTTGTAACAACCCAGGCAATCTTTAACAAGGCTAACGGCATTGTTTACAAAATCGTAATCAAAATCGGACCTGCGTTTACATCCTCCATCCGCTGAAGCAGCTTTGATGGGAACAATGCTACCGCTTCGCTTGCCAAATTCATAAAAATTAGCGGAGCAATTGCCAATTTCCCCTACCAATTCAGCTTTCTCTAAAATACCGTTTTCGGTATCGTATCGAAAAACACTGCCTTTTTCACAATAATCCCCACCATAAAGGACAATGGCCAAATTCCCCTCTCCAGAAAAACAAATCTCTTTGAGATCGTCAGATGAAGCGATCAATGGATTAAGATTTAAGGCTTTGATTTGCCTGTCAAAATCATCATACCAATCATAATCCTTATACTTCCCAGGTTTACCGCAACCGTCAAAACTAACAGGACCTGCAATCTCAATTTGTGTTGGATATTCCTTGCAAGTTTCAACCGCCTCACCAAAATTATTCTCAGAAGTATTGCAAGTGCGCTTTAATCTAATTGTATTTTTCTGATAATTATAAAGAAATTCGCTTTTATGGTCGTTTCCTGCGTCACCAAACTCAGCCTTAACAGGTATTATCTCACCTTGACGTTTTCCAAATTCAACATATCGAGCCAAACACATTCTCGCATCATCACTTAGCAAAGTTGCTCTTTCAATAATGTGATTTTTTAAGTCATATCTAAAAATATAGCCTTCACTACATAAAGCCCCCTCATAAAGCGCAATGGCTAAATCACTGTCTTCAGAATAACAGATTTCACCTATGTCACTTATCGACATTTTTCCATGCTTTTCCTGAATTAATGACGGCGAACTATTAAGCAAATTGGTTTTAAAATCATAAAAAGGCCTGGATGGAAAAGCGTCAACTCCTATCAAATTTGTCATCTCCTGCGAAAATACATCTGCACTAGAACTTGACTCAAATTTATTTTCAATAACTTCACGCTTAATACCATAATTAGCTGATAATTTATTAATGTATTTTTCATAATATTCAAGATCACTTTCGTACTTTTCCTGCGCATATCCATAATCAATCGCATAAAAGTTTTCAACCTGTCTCGAAAAATCATCATACCAATCATAATCCTTATATTTTTCAGGTTTACCGCAACCGTCAAAAGAAACCGGACCATCTAATTGAATAGGGGGAAGGCGTTTAGATAAAACACTAGTGGTTTCCTCGGTACTTTCGGCCGAATCCGGACTTACCACTACCTCCTCAAGTCCGGATTCGGCCGGAGCTGCCTCGTCAACGGGAACCAATTCTGCTTTCTTTTCAGAATCAGAAAACTGGCAGCCAGCCAAAAACAAAACTGCTGTTAAACTCATTATAAGTAATGCTTTTTTATCCATAAATCTTAGTTTAGAAAGTATGGAGGGCTAAAATAATATAATTCAATTAATTTGTCAAAGTTTTAACACCTTCATTTCCTTTGAAACCGCCTTCGTCAGAACTTCCGCCTTACCCTTTTCATTCACATAAACCATATCTTCAATCCGCACCCCTCCTTTGATATCGATGTAAATCCCAGGCTCGATGGTAAACACCATACCCGACTGAATCACAGTATCGGATTTTTCGGAAACCGTCGGGTCCTCGTGGACCTCCAACCCCACCCCATGGCCCGTTCCATGGCCGAAATAGTGGCCAAAACCCGCTTTTTCAATCACCGTGCGCGCCGCACGGTCGATTTCGCTTAATTTCCGGCCGACTTTTATGGCTTTAATGGCAGCCTGATTCGCTTCCAAAACAGTTGAATAAATTTTTTGTTCATCCCTCGACTTCGCTCGGGATGACAAGCGAGGATCTTGAGTGTATAAAACTCGGGTCATATCCGTCATATAACCTTGATACTTTATACCAAAATCAATCAAAATTTTCTCACCTTTTTTAAGTCGATCGGGTGCTTTTACATGATGTACATCTGCTGTATTTTTGCCAAAACAAATAATGGGTGGAAAGGAAAACCACTCCCCTCCCAATTTTCGGATGACTGTCAGCAAATTCCATTCCATTTCATCCTCGGATTGGCCGGCTTTGATGGTTTTAACGAATTTTTCAAACGCCTTATTGGCAATACTCACCGCTTTTTTCATGATTTTAATCTCCTTCTTACTCTTAACCATCCTCATATTCTCCACCATCCCGCTGACTGGTTTTAACCGGATGCCTTTCAGTTTCTTTTTAAAATCCAGATACCAGGCATAGGTCATGTGCTCATCTTCAATGCCTAGCGCCTTAAAACGCCCGAGAATTTTTTTAAAACCTTCTTTCTGGTCGTAAATCCTGATTTTTCCGGGAATCTGCTTGCGGGCGGACCGGAGATACCGGAAATCCGTGATCAGAACGGTTTTTTTAGGGGTAATCAAAAGCCTGCCGTTCGTTCCTTTAAAACCGCATAAATAAAAAACATTCTGGGGTTTGCTGATCAGAACCGCACTCAATTTGTTTTTCTTTAACTGGATTTGAATTTTTTGGATTCGTTTCATCTTGGGAGTTGTGAGAATTGTTAGAGTTGTGGGATTATAATAATTGTTTAAATTCTATCACACAACTCCTACAACTCCCACTAATCACACAACTCCCACAAAAAAATTTCACAGGCAAGGAGATTTTCGGTAAACTGGGTACATCAGCAAGCGAGGATTATAATCCTCGCCTTCCAGTTTATCAATAACAATCAACCACCATCATGCCAAACCGGGATCTCATCCGCCAAAACCTCAAAAACACTCTTAATGAAACTAGTCTCAAAGGCCTGAAAAAAATTTACACAGGTAAAGTTCGTGATATCTATGAGCATGAAGGTAAAAAAATCTTCGTCACAACCGATCGGCAATCAGCTTTCGACCGAATCCTTGCCTCCATTCCTTTTAAAGGAGCAGTCCTCAATCAATTCAGCCAGTGGTGGTTTGAGCAAACAAAAGACATTGTGCCGAACCACATGATCACGGTGCCGGATCCGAATGTAATGGTGGCTAAACCCGTTAAAATCTTCCCGGTGGAAGTGGTGGTACGAGGATACATCACCGGCTCAACTGATACGTCAGCCTGGTATAACTATGAAAAAGGCGAACGGCTGTTTTGCGGCGTTCAGTTGCCGGAAGGCTTAAAGAAAAACCAAAAATTCGACGAACCCATCATCACGCCCACCACCAAAGCCGAAGACCATGACGAAAAAATTTCCCGCGATGAGATCATAAGCCGAGGATTGGTTTCGGAAGAAAAATGGACCAAAATTGAAAAATACGCGCTCGCAGTATTTAAGCGCGGCCAGGAAATGGCGGCGAAAAAAGGATTTATTCTCGTGGACACCAAATACGAATTCGGTGAGGATGAAGAAGGCAATATTCTGCTGGCCGATGAAGTCCACACGCCAGACAGCTCCCGCTACTGGATTGCAAACACTTATGAAGAACTGTTTAATGCCGGAAAAGAACCAGAAAATTTTGATAAAGAGTTCTTAAGGCTTTGGTTCCGGGAACATTGCGATCCGTATAATGACCCCGAACTCCCCCCTGCCCCGGATGAGCTGGTGGAAGAGCTGTCATTCCGCTATATTGATATTTACGAAAAACTCACTGGAAACACCTTTGAATACAACGCTGACAGACTCATCCATGACCGTATTCAAGAAAATGTTGACGATTATATAAATTCATTGTAAATTATACAATACAACTAACCACCACTCACATGCTCGTTCCAATATTAATGGGTAGTAAATCAGACGAAGAACACGCCCGAAAGATCGCAGGATATTTAGATCAATTCGGCATCAAGACCGAACTCTACGTTTGTTCCGCACACAAAGTGCCGGAGCTGGTTTTGGATATCGTGAATGATTTCAACAAAAGTAGCGATGATATCTGCTACATTACCATTGCCGGCCGCAGTAACGGCCTTTCCGGCGTCGTAGCAGCCAACTCTGTTCACCCCGTCATCGCCTGCCCGCCGTTTAAGGATAAGGCCGATTATCTGGTCAACATACATTCCTCCACCATAATGCCATCCGACACCCCCGCGATGGTGGTTGTGGATCCTCAAAACGCAGCCATGGCCGCCCTAAGAGTTCTTGGCCTAACGAATAAAAAGCTGAAGAAAAAAATCGCCGAACATATTAACGAAATTAAGGAGAGCTTTTAAGCTTAATCCTTAATTCTTACTGCTTAATCCTTAAAAAATGATCACATCACTTTCCCCACTCGATGGCCGCTACGCCAGCAAAGTAAGCGAACTTATTCCTTACTTTTCCGAATACGGCCTTATAAAACACCGCCTGATTGTGGAAATCAGCTGGCTGATGATGCTTTCCAGCGAGCCCAGCATCAAAGAACTCCCGCCGTTTTCCGATAAAGAGCTTAAAATTCTGGAAAACCTGATTAAAAACTTTGATGAAAAAGAAGCAAAAGAAGTGAAAAAGATTGAAAAGGTCACTAATCATGATGTAAAGGCAGTTGAATATTACATTAAGAAAAAACTGGAAAAAACCACTCTCAAAAAACATCTTGAATTCATCCACTTTGCCTGCACATCAGAGGATATCAACAACCTGGCCATTGCCATGATGATTCAGGGGGCTGGAAATCATGTACTTCTGCCGATCATGAAAGAGTTGAACAAAAAAATTGTTCAACTTTCCAAAAAATGGAAAAAAGTACCCATGCTTTCCCTGACCCACGGCCAACCCGCCTCCCCCACCACTGTGGGTAAGGAGTTACTGGTTTTCAGCAAAAGATTGGAACGTCAGATGAAGGCATTGGATAAACAGGAAACGCTTGGAAAAATCAACGGCGCCACTGGAAATTTTAATGCCCACTTAGCCGCTTATCCAAAAGTAAACTGGCAAAAGTTGAGTAAGAAATTTGTTCAAAATTTGGGGCTTGTTCACAATCCAGTTACCACACAAATTGAATCACATGATTTCCAGTCAGAAATTTATGATACTATGGTGCGGTTCAATACCATCCTGACCGACTTCAATAGGGATATGTGGACGTATATCAGCCGTGGTGTATTTAAACAAAAAACTGTAAAAGGAGAAATCGGTTCCTCCACCATGCCGCACAAAGTAAACCCAATTGACTTTGAAAATTCAGAGGGCAATCTGGGGATCGCTAATGCAATCCTCCGACACCTTTCCGAAAAACTGCCCGTCAGCCGTATGCAGCGCGACCTTACCGACAGCACGGTTCAACGCAATATTGGTGTGGCGTGGGGATACAGCATTTTGGCTTATAAAAGCACTTTGAAGGGTCTTGGAAAGCTTGAATTGAACAAAAAAATTGTACAGGATGAACTGGATCGGAACTGGGCGCTTTTGGCAGAGCCAATCCAGACAATCATGAGGAAACATGCGGTGCCAAAGGCATACGAAAAACTCAAAGAGCTGACACGGGGAAAAGAAGTAACTGAAAAAACAGTCCGAAAATTTATCAAATCCCTAAAAATTCCCAAGGAAGATAAAGAAAGACTTCTTAAGCTCTCGCCTTCCACATACATTGGCATGGCGGATAAACTCTAAAATTCTAATACATGGATCGATATCTTATTTTCGCCCTTGTCTCAATGCTGGGCTACGGCATCACAGCAATCATTTATAAACTGAGCAATAAAAATATTGATGCTGTTTCCATGTCCTTTCTGACCGTCGTGGTTATGGCGATAGGATTGGGGATTTTTTGGATATTTACAAAAGACAAGCACATCACCCCCAAGGGAATAGAATTTGCCGTGATTGCTGGCGTCATTGCTGCAATTTCATTTCTAGCCTACGTGTTTTCAGTTCAAATCGGCAAAGTGAGTATTTCGACAACGCTTAGAAGTCTGGGTTTTGTCGTTACGATTCTGATCGCTGTCCTATTTCTAGCGGAAAAAATCACCCTACTTAAAGTCTTAGGAATTGGTTTTGGGGTGATAGCCATTATTCTTTTAACTCTGTAAATTGTTTTGCTAAACTACATCTGTATCTCTTGCTCTTGAGACAATATCTTTGATACTGAATCCTTATGAAATCACCCATGAAAGGCGGCAAATACCGCCATTATAAAGGCCATATTTATAAAGTAACCGGCATTGCCCATAACGCGGATACTCTTGAAGAAATGGTAGTGTTCCGGGCAACCACAGGCGATCATCAGCTTTGGGTTCAGCCATTAGAAAAGTTCTTGGGAAAGACCAAAACTGATGACGGCAAGATGACCCCCTTCTTTGAATACCTGAGTGACTGATTAAATTTAAAACTAATGATTATAGGTCTCACAGGCCCCATGGGCTCCGGCAAAACAACGGTTGTAAATGTTCTGGAAAAACTGGGCTTTAGGCTGGTCACGCTTTCCGATATGGTGCGCGAAGAAGCCCGCCGCCTGAGCATTAAGGAGGAACGGGAGAATTTAATGAACGTGGGTCAGAGCCTGCGGCGAAAGTACGGCCCGGGCATTTTAGCTTTCCGGGCGCTCGAAAAGGTTAAATCCGCCGGGGGTGACAAATGGCTGATCGATGGCATCCGCAACCCTGCGGAAGTGGAAGAACTGCGCAAAGAGCCCGAATTCATTTTACTGGCCAACACGGCCCCGGAAGATATGATCATTGAACGGATTATGTCACGCAAGCGCTCAGACGACACCTTTGACGAAACTTCCATCCGCCGGAAACTCCGCCGCGAATGGGGCGAAGGGGAACCGCCGGACGGCCAACAGGTGGGGAAATGCGTTGAAATGGCGGATTATGTATTTGAAAACATTATGCCATTTGATGAGGTTGAAGAAGAATTCACAAAGCTCTATAATCGGATAGCCAACTAACGAAATTTTAAGTTTTAAGTTTTAAATTTTAATTTGGCTTAACTTCCATAAATAACAACTCGTTTTAAAACTTAAAATTGTAAATTTAAAATTATGAGCGATAGCGAATACAACCGTCCCTCAAAAGATGAATACTACCTTGATTTAGCCAGAAGCGTATGTCGTCGAAGCACTTGCACTAAAGTAGAAATTGGAGCCGTCATTATTAAAGACGATCAAGTCATCTCCACTGGTTACTGCGGCGCACCCCGAGGAACTAAAAGCTCTCATGAGCATGGATTTTGTTTAAGGCGGCAATTGGGCATTCCTTCCGGCCACCGTTACGAAATCTGCCGCTCAGTTCACGCGGAGCAAAACGCTATCATAAACGCGGCCAGATCCGGTACTAGTTTACTGGGAGGTGATATGTATATTTACGGACGAATTCAGGATAAAAAAGAACAAATTCTGGACGCTTTCCCGTGCTTCATCTGCAAAAAAATGCTCATCAACTGCGGCCTCAAACGCGTCATCTGCTCACTCAAAGAGGGTGGTTTTAAAGAGTTTTATGTGGATGATTGGATGGAAGACTGGCGCAAAGGCGATATTATTGACGACAAATTCCAATACGGTGTGGAATTTCAGGATGAGACCCCTACCGTAAATAAAAAACCGATCAAAATATCCACGACCATCAAGGAAAAAATTGCTAAAAAGAAGGAATCGGCGTAAAAAATGTCAGAACAATGATTAATCTGATTAAATGATAGTCATGATCTGATGAACATGATTACTGTTTTTAGATAACTTAAAAAGCATCATGCAAAATCAATGAATCATAATAATCACAGTTCAGACAAGGGAGGCAGTGGGAGGTCTTTCGATTTTCAATTTTTTATAGTATCTTTGTGTCGTTGTATCTCTAAATCAAACAAAACATGTTCCAACCCGTTAATCCCAAACAATCCTTCCCTCAAATGGAAGAACGGATCATTGAGTACTGGAAGCACAAGAAAACCTTTGAAAAATCCGTTAAAAAGGGAAAGAAAGAATATATCTTTTACGACGGTCCGCCATTCGCGACCGGCTTGCCGCATTACGGTCACTTATTAGCAGGCACGCTAAAAGACGTGGTGCCCCGATACTGGACCATGCAGGGGTACAAAGTGGACCGCAAATGGGGCTGGGACTGCCATGGGCTTCCGGTGGAGAATGAAGTGGAAAAGGAATTAGGATTGGGGAATAAAACTGCTATCGAGGAATATGGTATCGATAAATTCAATGAATACTGCCGCAAAATCGTCCTCAAATACGCGGACGAATGGAAAAAAACCGTAGAACGCATGGGGAGATGGGTGGATATGGAAAACGACTACAAAACCATGAACCCCGAGTACATGGAAAGCATTTGGTGGGTGTTTAAAAATTTGTGGGATAAGGGACTTATTTACGAAGGACACAAGGTAGTTCCTTATTGTATAAGGTGCGCCACTCCCCTTTCTAATTTTGAAACAAATCAGGGCTACGCGGATAAACAGGATCCGGCTCTGACTATTAAATTCGAACTGGAGGATGAACCGGGAACGTATCTCTTGGCCTGGACCACCACACCCTGGACATTGCCGAGCAACCTGGCCATTGCGGTCGGCCCGGATTTGACGTACGCCAAAGTAAAAGACGTGAATGGCGAAAAATACATCATGGCCTTAGACCGCATTCCGCATTACTACAAAGATCCTAATGAATACGATGTGGTGGAGGAATTTTTAGGGAAAAAATTGGAAGGCAAAAAATATAAGCCCCTCCTCCCCTACTACCAGGATAAGCCTGAGGAAAAAGTCTTTACCGTTACACTAGGAAACTTTGTAACACTGGAAGAAGGCACGGGACTGGTTCACATGGCTCCTTTTGGTGAAGATGATATGGCAACGCTGAAAACTTTAAAGGTTGAACCGGTTTATCCGCTGGACGCGGAAGGTAAATTCAATGAGGAAGTAAAAGAATTTGAGGGTCAGGATGTGTTTACGGCCAATCCGGAAATCATCAAAAAACTGAAAGACGAAAAAAAGGTGATCAAACACGACACATGCAACCACAGCTACCCATTCTGCTGGCGGTGTGATACGCCTTTGATTTACCGGCCAATTTCCACCTGGTTTGTAAAAGTGGGGCAAATGAAAGATAAACTACTGAAAACCAACCAGCAAATCAACTGGATTCCCGACCACCTGAAAGACGGGCGTTTCGGCAAATGGCTGGAAGGCGCAAGGGATTGGGCAATTTCACGTAATCGTTACTGGGGTACTCCCCTACCCATCTGGCGCAATGTAGATGATGAAAACGATCTGATTGTCTTCGGCTCCATCAAAGAACTTGAAGAACTTTCCGGTAAAAAAGTTACTGATCTTCACAAGCACAAAATCGATCCAATTGAGATCAGGAAAGATAATAAAACCTACAAACGAATTCCGGAAGTTCTGGACTGCTGGTTTGAATCCGGTTCCATGCCCTACGCTCAGCTCCATTACCCTTTTGAGAATAAAGATAAGTTTAAAAACAACTTCCCTGGTGAATTTATTGCCGAAGGCCTGGATCAGACGCGCGGCTGGTTTTACACGCTCCATGTGCTCGCAAATGCCCTGTTTGATAAGCCGGCCTTCAAAAACGTGATTGTGAACGGCATTGTGCTGGCGGAAGACGGAGCAAAAATGAGCAAACGTCTGAAAAATTATCCTGATCCGACCGACATTCTGAATAACTACGGCGCGGACGCCCTTCGGTTCTATTTAATGAACTCCCCTGTTGTAAAGGCGGATGACATGCGATTCAGCGAAAAAGGTGTTTCCGATGTAATACGAAACATGATTCTGCCGATCTGGAACGCCTACAGCTTCTTTGTGACCTACGCGAACATCGACAAATGGGAACCGCCATCGGCCCACAACCGGCCCACAACCGGCCCACAACCGAAAAATAAACTCGACCAATGGATATTACAGGAACTGAACAAATTAATTGTTCAAGAAATCAAATTCATGGAAGGTTATGACCTCCAGAAAGCCAGTAATCTAATTTACAGATTTGTGGATGACCTGACCAACTGGTATATCCGCCGTTCCCGCCGCCGCTTTTGGAAGTCCGAGGATGATGATGATAAAAAAATGGCTTACCAAACGCTTTACACAGTGCTTACCAAACTCTGTCAGATCGTAGCGCCGTTCATGCCGTTTGTGAGCGAAGAGATTTACCGCAATCTCACAGGTGAGGAATCGGTCCATTTGACCGAATTCCCCAAACCCACCGAAGGCGAGATTCGCGAATCTCGCCTGCAGGAAGAAATGTTCCTCGCCAAAACCATTGTCAGTCTCGGCCTGGCCGCCCGCGCAAAAGCCAAAATCAAGGTCAGACAACCTCTCAGTAAAATCCAGGTGGCTTTAGGCGACCAGTACGACCCTAAACTCCTTAAAGACCAAATCGACATCATTAAAGAAGAACTCAATGTAAAAGAAATTGAATTAATCAAAGACCCAAAGGATTTAGCCACAGTGATCGCCAGACCCAATGGCAAGCTTTTAGGTCCTAAATACGGTAAGGATGTCCAAAAAATCATCCAGGCCGCCAAAGAAGGTAAATTTGAGCGTCTGGAGAATGGAAATATCAGGGTTCTGGATTTTGAACTCACTCCAGAAGAAATAGAAATCGGCTATTTGGGTAAAGAAGGCTTTGATGTGGAAACCGAGGAAGGCATTTTAGTGGCTCTGGATACGACAATTACCCCTGAACTGGAACAGGAAGGCGTGGCACGTGACCTTGTCCGCCAGATTCAGGAACTCCGCAAAGGTGCAGGTTACAATGTGGATGACCGGATAAAAATCGTCCTAATAAATGCCGATGCGGACATGCTGAAAAACTTCGGCGATTACATTAAAGCCGAAACACTGGCGGAAAGTATTGAAGACGACCTGAAAGAACCCGACCAGTTTGGCACGTATAATGGCATAACAATCAAGGTAAAACGTTAATTATCATCCCGAGCGAACCATGAGCGGAGTCGAACGGGCGAGGGAATGATGGAGTGACAATTAAAATACAATTCATTTTTTTGTATAAATTGGTAAAATATCAAAGGAATAAAGAAAAACAATGTCGTTTTTAAAGCGATTACTCGCCCACATCGTCGCCAATGCCGCCGCCCTGTACTTTGTTGGGGAGCTTTTGTATGGCAACTTTGCAATCACAGGCAGCTATAAAGGCTATTTGATTGCCGCAATTCTTTTCGGTGTTCTGAATGGCATTATAAAACCCATTATAAAACTTCTTTCCCTGCCTTTTATATTAATTACGGCTGGGGTCTTTATTTTGGTAATTAATGTATTTCTGGTCTGGTTTGCCAAATACGCCCTGGATATTTTGCAATTTGAGGGAGTATCAATCATTATTAAAGGCGGCCCGGCCACTTACCTGTATGCCGGCGTATCGATCAGTATCATCAACATGATCATCACATGGCTACTTAAGAAATAACATTTGACATGTGACATCTAACACCTGACACCTGACATCTAACACCTAACAAAAAGTCAAAGGTCAAATGTTAAATGTTAAATGTAAAAAATGAATTGGAAACTGCTTCTCTTCTTCATCGTCATCCTTCTCCTCCTCTTATACGTGGTGATGTTTTGGGAAAATCGGCATGAAAAAACCCACCTGCATTTATTCAGCCAAAAAGTCGACATTAATTTAGGCTTACTGATATTCGCGGTCTTTTTAGATGGCATTATTTTGACCTTATTACTCACCTGGTTGATGGGCTGGCTTGGATAAATTAACGAACAAATTTTTTATACAGTAATTTTATATAAATTTTGTCATCCTGAGCAAGTCTGTACGAGCCGAAGGATGAACTATTTTTTTATACAATATTATGAGCGCCTAAAATACCATCTTGAACAAAATAATTATACAAAAAAGCTTATTGCTTACAGCTGACAGCTTAAAGCTTTTTTTATTCTTCTCTCTGAATAAACTCATTCACTTGATCCTGACTAATAACTCCCTGCTCCGCCAGCTGATACGCATACGCATCCATGGTGATCATCCCCTCTTCCGAGGAAGACTGGATGGCCGTTCGAAGCTGTACCAATTGGCCGCGACGGATGATATTTTTGATACTCTGATTCATAAACATCAGTTCAAAAACAGCCACAAGCCCCTCCTGATCCTGCCTTTCAGCTAAATCCTGAGCCATCACCGCCACCAAATCGGTTGAAATGCGTTCCTGAGCCTCCTTCCGCAAATCCTGAGGATAAAAACTGAGCATGCGTTCAATGGTCTGTGTAGCATCACGGGTCAGCATGGTGCTGATCACCAAATGGCCAGTTTCCACTAAATTAAGTACTTGATCCAGGGATTTATAATCAGTGATCTCGCTGATCATCACAATATTCGCATCCTCACGGACCGCGGATTTTAGAGCATTTACCATACTGAGCGTGTCTTTACCGAGTTCGCGCTGGGTAAACATGGATTTTTTGTCTTCAAACACATACTCAATGGGATTTTCAATAGTCAGAATATGTTTAACAAAATTTTCATTGATATACCGCAAAATGGCCTGAGTCGTGGTGGATTTTCCTGAACCAGCCGCCCCCGTGATCAGAATGAGACCCTCCCTAAGATCCAGAAAACTCTTCATGCCTTCAGGAATGCCCAATTCCTCTAAAGTGGGAACATGCTTAGAAATCATGCGCATCACACCAGCCAGTTTTCCGCGTTGGTAAAATGCATTGACGCGAAAATTAACCCCATTAGTGTGCGTGTAAGAAAAATCAATCTCCCGGTCGCGTTCAAGCCGCTTCTTTTCCTCCGCATTGGGCATCATGTCATTGAGCATGGCTTCGGTTTCCTCTTTAGAAAGCACATCGATGTTTTCAACAAAAACAATCTTTCCTCCCACCCGAAGGGCCACACGACCCCCTTCCCGGAAATGCACGTCCGAGGCCTCCTTTTCAATACACAGGTTCACCAGCTGATCGAGCGTGATTTTAGGAGCCGCGCTTGGCGCGCTTTCAGCAGCTGGGACCGCAGGAACAGGCGCTGCTTCTTCCGCAGTGACAGGAGCGGTCTCCTGAGGTGCCTCGGGAGCGGCCTGCGCCTCTTCTTGATTGAGATTAACTTCGTCCATTTTTAAAAATTAAGGGGTATTGCTCTGATCTTCTTTATGCTGACTTTGAGCCAAATATTGCTGAATCGTCGCCTGATGCTGGCGCTTTAAAAGCACAACCAGAATCACAATAACCGCTACAAGAGCAAGAATGCCAAAACTAAAGCCAATCAATCCAAAAATGAGGAAGAGTTTGCTTTCAGGCTGAGGCTGGGCAACCGCCCGCAATTCCTCATAAGCTTCGGGTTCCAAGACCGTTTCCTCCTCAGAGATTTGCGGAAGGGAGGGTTTTCTAGCATCCACATCCTCAGGGGTAACCACGGGAACCACTTTTTCACTGACTTCCTGAAAAAGACGATTTTCAAAAATCACCTCATTACCCTTGAATACCTTTACTTTCACCCAATATTCTCCGGGCTCCAAATAGATGTTGTCAAAAACAATTTTGGTTTTTATAAGCTCATCCGGGGCGATCGCATCCAGAAGATCGCCAAAAGTAAGAGATTTTAAGATTTCAGTTTCCTGCTTATCGTAAATATCAATTTGACCATTGATTTCTGTAATTTCCGTATTGCCTAAATTTTCAATCTCAATATCAAAATAAAAAGGTTCTTCAGTCGTCAAATCAATAAGGGAAACGGACTTTACCCGATAGTCAGTAATTTTCACTCCCACCACACTTATATTAACCGAAATATGCCCCCCTAAGGCAATTCCTACGGTGCCCCCCTTTAGCTCTTCAGGCTGGACCTTTTGCAGTGTAACAAAAATACCTCCCCGGTAATCCTTGATAGCCGCCCGCTTAGGGACTTCAATAATAACTTTCATTGGAAGGATATTTTGTCCTATCCTGAAGATCAGGTCCTTTTGATTCTCAACTTCAAGCCATTTTCTTATCTCTTTATCTCCATCAACTCTTACATTCACTTTCACTTCCTCTTCCGTATCGCTCCGGCTCAGGTTAACAATAGTTTCATAAGTGGTTCCGGGGAGTATGTGGTCATTCCTTACCCATGGCGGCGAAGTGCCAAAAGCCGCACCAGATTCAGGCACATTGGACATAAGGCTTACCAATAATCCAATCATTGTCATTCCGACTAAAAATACACTAAAGCGGGTTAATTTCATTGCATTTTTGTTTATATTTTCTAATTATTATAGCACAGTTTCCCTCTGAAATCAATAGTTAGAGACCCCCTCCCTACGCTTTGCGTAGGACTCCCCCTCACTTGAGGGGAAGATTAATTCAATGTATTTCTTAAACAACAGCATAAACAATCTCCCCATTGCATAAGGGGGAGCCGACCTGCCTACCGGCAGGCAGGCACACAGTGACGGAGGGGGTCGAAGGGGGTCCATGGTCTCTGATCACTTACCCATAACTTGTTCATACGCCTCCAACGTCTCTTCCGCGCATTTTTCCCAGGAAAACAACCGAGCCCGCTCCATTCCCTTACCGGCCAGAACACTCTGGTACGATTTATCTTTAATAACGTTGTTGATTGCCTCGGCAAGCTCATCCGCTGATTCCGGGTGTACATATAAACAAGCTTCTCCTCCTACCTCAGGCAAAGAAGAAACATTGGAAGTGATGACAGGACAACCGCATTGCATCGCCTCTAAAACCGGCAGACCAAAACCTTCATAAAAGGAAGGGTAAGCGAACACCTCCGCCCCGCTCATCAAAGCCGGCACATCCTCATCAGGCACATAATCAAGATGCAGAATATCGGTTTTATTAGGCGATGATTCAATGGCTTTAAAAATAGTCTGATAAAGCCACCCCTTCCGCCCTACTAAAACCAACTGATGGGGAATCCAGTACTTTTCTTTCAATTCATTAAAGGCGCGGATAAGCGTTTCCACGTTTTTACGGGGTTCTAAGGTGCCGACAAACAAAATATAAGGCTTTTTTAAGCCATAAATATCAAGTATGGGCTGTCTGAAAGAGGGTTCTAGTGGTTTAAAACGTGGTCCGGCGCCTAAATGAGTGACAAACACCTTATCCGGATGAATTTTCAGATGATTCACAATATCCCTCTTGGTCGCCTGCGAATTGGTCAGCACACCATCCACACGGTTAAGGCGCTTGAACCGCTCGCGGTGAAGGAAAACATTGCTGGCCGTATGGTACTCCGGATAAAGGATCGTAGTCAGATCGTGCACAAATGCCACGGTCTTGGCTTTTTTAACCGGCTGAATGCACAGCTCGGACACATGATAAAGATCACACTCCCCCACCACCTTTTCAAGCGAAGGGCGGTTAAAAAAAAGCCACCACATCGTCATCAGCCGCTGCGGGATGGCCGACACTTTTACGTCATAATTCTCAGTTGGAAACTGGATTTTTTCAAAACGCCGGCGGTTCCGGAAATTAAACGCATACAAATGGTAAAAATTTTCCGAATCAACCCGAAGCAACGACCGAAGCAGGCTGATCTGATACTGCCCCACCCCGCTCCGGGGCAGACTTTGCGATGATATGTCAAAACCGATTCGCATTTCAAATTTTCTGTAGGCGCGGATAATCATCCGCGCTTTCAGTGATATGGGATAGGGATTTCAAGTTTTAATCATATTGGGTTCCTGAACAGGAGTCGCTTAAGGTGGCGTTAAATGTATTTTGGCCTGCGTAATCCCCTGCCGCCTGGATACCTGGGATTCTGAGTTTCCAGTACATGGATTCATTGGTGGAAGTTGAGGCATGTTCAGCCCTTACTGCAATATCGCGGTTCAGACAACCATCAGTGTCTCCGCCTGTGCTGGCCGTGTCTTCCAGAATCCACGGCCCTGCGCCGGTTTCCGCATCATCCCAGTTAAACGTTGAACTTGTATGATGCCATTTCTGCTGTTCTAAAGGAATATAACTACTTGGGCAAGTCTCGGAATAGGAGCCGATACACATATCATCACCGCTGACCAGTACATCAATGATCTGGTTACCCACATTACCCATGGAAGTTTCCAGGCCAGTAGCTGAGGTCCCGCCGATTTCAATGGTTCCGTAAGCAATACCGCTTTGGACAACTGTGATACTGGAAAGCGCGTTTACATCAATAGTACCTGAATCGTCCTGGTCAGTAATGGCAACCCCATCAGACGGATTCGCATGCATATACCAGTCACGGTAATCATCGCAAAGCTCATCGGTAATACCGCTACAGTCAGTAGCTTGGGTAGGTACAGTACAAGTTGTTGTATGGTCTGAACAATACAATTGCTGTGTGTCATACGCATTAAACCATACGGTAAAGTCACAAGTGTATGTGACTTCGACACCACTAGGAGTACCCACGGTACAACTTGCGTTTTCATAACATTCATTTTCATCGGCAGAATTACACATGCCTGAGCTTAATGTATGAGTAGTTTCTTGATAAAGAGCAGCTGTTACACCGGTAATGTCATCACCACCGTTATCATCTTTTACAGTAACAGTATAACTTTTGGCAGTTGAAACGCCTGTGCTTAAAGTGATATTAGTTACTGAATACTCATTGAGGTCTGTAATATAAGGGTCGACATCCGTTACCGTAAAACTCTGGCCGGCAGTACCGGTTCCGTCCATTCCATGGCTATCCTGTACGAATATTTCGAAATCTTTGGGGTCATGGGAATAAGGAGCGGTGGCAAGCGAGACGCTTGCACAGCCAAAGGTTGTAGTAGCAGGATTAAAATTATCCTTCTTACAGATCTGTGCCCCGCCTGTGCAATCTGCATAATTAGCAGTGCCATCAACACATATCCTGACATTCACCATGTCTTGCGCGCCATCAGTGTCAGTATCATCTATGCCTTCAGCCAAGCCATTAGCTTTAAGGTTAAAGTAAACAGTGTCATTAGGTTCAATGCTTACATCAACGAAAGTGCCGCCGCTTGTCGGGTTCACATAAACCATACCAAAAGTGGGCGCATGGTTCACTGCGTACGGACTTCCGGAATTACCGGTTCCCTGTGAAACGGATGAACAATTGTATTCCTCACACACAAACGCATACCAAGTATACGATTCATTGCTCTCGTCCGTGGTGCTATGGGTGGCGGAAGCCGGATCATTAGTGGCGATTTCAGCGCTTCTTGCAATCCTGTTTCCGGCACCTCCGTCACACTCTGGCGGACTGCCTACTGTAGGCGCGTTGCCATTATTGCAAACCAGTAACCAGTAACTCAGCCCGGGGTTTGACTTGGCGGTAAACGTCACGTTATAACCCTCATTGGTCGGCGTGGTGGTGCTGGAACCGCCGTCGGAGGGCCCTTCAGTAAATATCAGGTCTAAAGTCGTTTCACTGCCAGGCGTCCCAAAACCAGTCTCATCACCGTCTCCATTTCTGGCTTTCACGCAGAAAAAGTACTCTGTACTTGGGCTTCCGCCTGCTACTTCAATTGATCCCCAAGTCCCATCATCCTGCCAGGTTTCAGCGCCTACATCTCCAGCGGCCGTGATATAACCATAGCCACTTGAGCCATCACAATTAGGAGCGCTGTCTGCCAAGTAAATGGCCAGTTCAGTGCCAGAAGGTGTCATGGCGGCAGGATTGACTTCAATGCTCGCCGAGGTAACAGTGCCAAAAGTCGGGACGCCCGGGACATTAGCAGATGTGTAAGCCGGCCCCAAAGTAAAGTCGGACGTCAAATCATCGTCCTCATTCCGGGCACACACGTAACGGGTATATTGAGTATTGGGCGACGCAGGAGTAGTATCATCAAAATAATCATCCGTCAGTGTTTCGGCGCCGGATAAAGGACTTGAGCAATTTGATGTATCATCAAGGGCGAAATTCTTTTGCGCTCCGCCAGTATCCCATTCCCAGTAGATACTGCCAGTGGTATTAGCGCTGTGGTCATCTGAATATACGCCATCCACTACCGGTATATTGGCCGATGTGTAAGTAACGCCGCCGCAAGCGCTGGCGGAACCTTGATTCCCTAATTCATCTGCAGCTTGTATCCTGAAAGAATTTTGTGTATTAGCCGAAAGACTAGTAAATTGATAGCTATTGGGAGAATACCAGCCTTTACTCTCCTTCCAGTTGGAGCAATCAGCACTCTCATATCGTATAAACCAGTATTGCCAAGGCGAACCTGCACCAGAACCGTCATCCGGCGTACCGGATGTGACTGTAATCTGCGACGCGGAATCGTTCACCGCGCTGGAAACACTGGTTGTAGGCCCTATAGTATCAAAATAGGTGGAATCAGTGTTATTTGTGGTGTTACTGTAACCGGCAGCATTATATAAGCGAACATAAATGTTTTTAGTGCCGTTGTTTGTATTACAGCCATTGCTGAGAGAAACCATGTTAAATGCGGAAGTGGGAGAGGCGTATGTGATAAGGGATGTCCATGTGCTGTTGTCGCAGGAGAATTGCATTTGGGTTGGTGTGCCGCCGGTATACGTAATAGTAAGTTCCGGAGTAAAATCTTTGGTAAACCCGCCTGTATCCGAAATGGCAAGGCTGGTTACGGTTGGCGGGTCAATCGGTATTCCGGTAGTAGTATCGCCAAAGCTTGTCTCATCATCATCCCCGTTACGCGCTTTTACGCAGAAAGCGTATTGCTGATCCGTGGATAAACCGGTCACTGTAATAGTGCTCCATGTGCCATCCGCCTGCCAGTACTCGGTTGTCGGGCTGCCAGTGTCTATAGTGCCGTCTGGTTTGACATAACCCTCCCCATCGGCTCCGTCACAGCTGGCACCCTCTTCAACATAAATGGCCATTTCCTTTTCAGCGCCGCCGGTCACAGGGTCAACATTTAGCGTGGTTGGCGCAGGAGTGTCTACAGTCGGCGCTCCAGGTATATTG
>Ga0114920_10000233_pt1 | contig 24476 bp, 25 predicted proteins | sample ChitaG_FD_88683 | JGI IMG/M metagenome (GOLD analysis project Ga0114920, IMG submission 88683) | Deep subsurface microbial communities from South Pacific Ocean to uncover new lineages of life (NeLLi) - Chile_00310 metaG | ecosystem: Environmental > Aquatic > Marine > Oceanic > Sediment ...
ACAACGAGAGTTATCTGCATTCGGCGTTAAACTACCGGACGCCGAATCAGGCCGAAGAAACCTATAACTTGACCACGGGGACTCTCTTAGAAACCGCTTGCTAAATGGGGAGCACTACAGGAAGAGAAGATTTCAAGATTGTCACGAACGGTGGTCAAATTATGGCCTTCTGTGAGGTCAAAGGAACGACGAGGGGAGTCAAAAGAGAATATATAAATCAAGTTGATAGCCATCGGGAGAGAAGTGGTGATTCCCAGGACACTCCTGGAATGCTGTTGATAAATACCGGAATGCAAAGGGAAGGAATCGAGGAGAGGATCTCAATTGAGATTGGCGGGGAGCATTCGGTACACGCAGCAGGAATGAACATTATAATAATTCGAACCATTGATTTGTTGTTCCTGATGAGACACATAGAGAAAGAACAGAACAGGGGAGAAATACTCTTAGAGCTTATCAAGTCGGGAGGTGGCTGGCTCAAAGCTGACGAGAAGGGTTATAAATTGATCCGGGGATAGTCATAGCTGCCTTTGCTCTTACAGGTCGTAGTATCGGGAATGTCGGGTTTCTCCGCCTTGCCTCGGCGAGTCGTCGGAACCTGACCTACAGAAGTTGCTGCAAGAATCAACCGCTCAGGCACAATTCCTGAACCCACCCGCCGCGCTTCGCGCTATGGGTGGGGCACCATGCGTGTGGTTTCGACAATGGTGATAGATGTCATGTTATGGAATATGGCCGTAAACGGCCATCGGTCAGCCCAAGGGCTGACACGCACCTCAGATGGCTTTTGGGGTAGCCTCTGGACATCTGCCGCCCACAGATCCTTTTCATTTGACAGTGTATTGTCATTAGGCGTACCATGCATAGACGTATCTGGAGGAGAAGTGATGGAGTATACGCCGGTGAAGGCTGCTCGGGGAATCGAAATCTCATGTAAGGGGTGGGCGCAGGAGGCGGCGCTACGGATGCTCAATAATAACCTTGATGAGGAAGTGGGGGAGAACCCGCGTGAGTTGATTGTTTATGGGGGAACCGGCAAGGCGGCCCGCAACTGGGAATGCTATCATGCCATCGTCCGTTCGTTGAAAGAATTGGAGAATGATGAGACTCTGTTGATCCAGTCGGGTAAAGCAGTCGGGGTGTTCAAGACGCATCCGTATTCTCCCCGGGTACTCATCGCCAACGCCAACCTGGTGCCGCATTGGGGGACCGGCGATGAGTTCCGGCGTCTGGAGGCGTTGGGGTTGACCATGTTTGGGCAGATGACCGCCGGGTCGTGGATTTATATCGGCACGCAGGGAATTCTCCAGGGGACATACGAGACCTTTGCCGCGCTGGCCAAAAAACACTTCGACTCCGATCTGGCCGGGAAGTGGGTGCTTACCGGCGGGATGGGTGGTATGGGCGGCGCCCAGCCGCTGGCGGTAACCTTCAACAACGGCGCCGTGCTTTGTGTGGAGGTCGATCCCGCGCGCATCAAAAGGCGGCTGGATACCCGTTATTGTGATAAGATGACTGGCGATTTGGATGAGGCGCTCGGCTGGGTCAAAGACGCCGCCGCGCAAAAGAAGCCCCTTTCGGTTGGCCTAGTTGGTAACTGTGCCGAAGTCCTGCCCGAGATTTTGCGCCGTGGGGAAACCCCGGACGTCCTGACCGACCAGACCTCGGCGCATGATGAACTTAACGGGTATATTCCCGCCGGGCTGTCGCTTGACGAAGCGGCAAAATTGCGCAAGGACAACCCCGAGGAGTATATCCGCCGCGCCTATGATTCAATGGCTCAACACGTCGAGGCCATGCTGGGGTTGATGAAGGCCGGAGCGGTGACTTTTGATTACGGCAATAATATCCGCGGACAGGCGTTGAAAGCCGGGGTGAAGAATGCTTTCGATTTTCCCGGCTTTGTCCCGGCATATATTCGCCCGCTATTTTGTGAAGGGAAAGGCCCGTTTCGCTGGGTGGCGCTCTCGGGTGATCCGCAGGACATCCATGTTACCGACGAGGTCATTCTTGATGAGTTCTCCGACGACGAACCGCTCTGCCGGTGGATCAGGATGGCGCACGACAAGGTTGCCTTCCAGGGCCTGCCGGCACGCATCTGCTGGCTGGGGTACGGTGACCGGGCGAAGTTTGGCGAAATCATTAACTGCCTGGTCGCTCAGGGTAAGATCTCCGCGCCGGTTGTCATCGGCCGTGACCATCTGGACTGCGGATCGGTGGCCTCTCCCTATCGTGAAACCGAGGGCATGAAAGACGGCTCCGATGCCATCGCCGACTGGCCACTGTTAAATGCGCTTCTGAATACCGCCTCCGGGGCGTCGTGGGTCTCGATTCACCATGGCGGCGGCGTGGGGATCGGGTATGCCATCCACGCGGGGCAGGTCATTGTCGCCGATGGTACCCCGGAGATGGCCCGGCGGCTCAACCGGGTGCTGACCAACGATCCAGGAATTGGTATCGCCCGCCATGTTGATGCGGGGTATGATCAAGCCGTTAAGTCTGCCGCGAAAAAAGGTGTGCGGATTCCGATGTCGCCGGGCGAGAAATAGCGTTCTGGTCTTCGCTTTTCAGTCTATCCAGAAAACCGTGAGGTTTGCACATCGACGGTAGTCGTTGTCTTATATGGATCCGTGTGGGGTATAAGAGATGGCGAGTGCCGGAGGTAGGATTTGAGACATGCCGGGAGATACGAAATCGACAAACGGTAAACGTGGGTCGGCCAGGTCTGTTTCACCTCGACTTGTCGCCGCTGAGATCGTCCGTGAGGTTCTCGAAGAGGGTACGCTATTTGATGGCGCGCTCTCGGGGCATGACGGATTTTTGCGCTTGTCGGTTGAAGATCGGCGGCTGGCCTATCACCTCACCGCGGGGACGATCAAGTACAAACGCCGATTGGATTGCATCGCCCGCCACTTTTTGCAGGCAAAATTCGACCGTTTGCCGCAAAGCATCCTGGCAGTCTTGCGCGTCGGGTTGTTCCAGTTGTCTGTCTCCGAAAAAATCCCGACCTATGCGGCCGTGGACGAAACGGTGAAGATCGCCCAACAGCTTGGACATCGGGGGACCGCTTCTTTGGTCAACGCTGTTCTCCGACGCTTTGCCGATGACCCGGAGGTGGTTTCTTTCCCTTCCCCAACGGACCAGCTTGAGCAGTACCTCGCCGAATGGTATTCCTATCCGGATTGGCTGATTGATATTTTTATCGAGCTTGGGGGAAAAGAAGGTGCCGAGGAGTTTTGCCGTTGGGGGAACGGCGAACCCGATTTTTTCTTGCGGATCAACCCGACGAAGACCGACCAGGCAGGCCTGATGCGCGCAGCGCGAGAGGAAAGTATAACGCTTGAGCCGGTCTCGGCGGTGCCGGGGTATTATCTTTGGATGGGCCCGGCAGGGCCGTCATCTTCTTCGACAATATTACAAAGAGGCCTGGCCAGTGTACAAAATCCGGCGGCGGGGTTGGTGATCAAGCTTCTGGATCCTCAACCACGGGAGAGGGTGATGGACCTCTTTGCCGCGCCAGGTGGGAAATCGGGGGCGATCGCCGAACGGCAAGGTAACACGGGCCGGGTATTGGCCATCGATATAAGCGCACGACGGCTGACGAAGGTGAATCAAAACAAAGAACGCCTGGGGCTCTCTTCGGTGATGCCGATTTGTGGTGATGCCCTGTCCTTGTCGGTTCACCGGGTTGACCGTATTCTGGCCGACGTGCCCTGCTCGGCGCTGGGTACCCTGCCGAAAAACCCGGACGCGCGCTGGCGGAGATCCCCAAGCGATATTGAGCGGTTGGCCGAAGAGCAAGCTGACTACCTTAAGTCGGCGGCCCGGCACGTGGGTGAGGGCGGAGTGCTGGTGTATGCCACCTGCACCATCACCCGGCAGGAAAACCAGATGGTCGTCGATCGGTTCCTGAAAGATAATCCCGATTTTATCTTGGAGTCGGCGGCAGATTTTGTTTCCCCAGGATTTGTCGATGCCCGTGGTTTTTTGGTTACCCTGCCGCCGCGTTGGGGTTTAGATTGCGTTTTTGCGGCTCGGCTGAGGAAAGTGCAATGAGGGAACGTTCGTTTATTTGGCGCTTGAAATCCTCCCGGCACTGGCCGGTCTTGCGTTGGCCACTCTACGCTGCCGGGCTGATGGTCTGTTTTGTTCTTCTGGGCACCGTAGCCAATACGATTGTCATGCCGCTGGTTACGCGGCATGGCTCGGAGTTCCGGACGCCATCTGTAGTCGGCAAGAATCTGCGCGAGGCGGAATCCATTCTCAAAGCCGGAGGCCTGCGCCTGGAGATTGAGTCACGTCAACATTCGCCGGCGGTACCGGAAGGTGTGATTATGGATCAAGTGCCGCGGCCCTACGCGATGGTCAAAAAAAACCGCCGGATAAAAGTGGTTGTTTCCGCCGGGGCGCGCATGACCGTGGTTCCATTCCTGCGCGGGTACACGCCGCGGCAGTCGCAGTTGATGCTTGAGGAAGCCGGACTTGAAATCGGCGGGGAGTCGTATGCGCGCGATGATTCATTACCCGCCGGTGTGGTTGTATCGTCGATTCCTGCCGGCGGCGGGTCGGTGCCGGCGGGCACAGTCGTAAATATTCTCATTAATAAAACCGATGCGTTCGGGCTGGTCACCGTGCCGATTCTGGTCGGTGAAAATATCAAGAAGGCCGAGGCGATGCTTAACCGGCAGGGTCTGGTGTTAGGCGCAGTTTATCGCGAGATTGATGCGGTGCTTTTGCCGGGTACCGTGGTCCGTCAATCGGTCGCGGCGGGTCTGCGGGTCCGGCGGGGAACGGCAGTAGATCTGACAATTGCCAAAGAAAGCTGGTGAATGCCGGCCAAAGCGCCAAGGGCAAAGCAGGCAGTGGCATCAATGAATGAACCGGACAGGACAGAGTCGGAAGGTCAGTCAAGAAAAGTCCTTATCGCCCCGTCGATTATCGCTGCCGATTTCGGGAGGATTGACGAAGAAGTCCGCACGGTAGCGGAGGCGGGAGCGGATTGGCTGCACTTAGATGTCATGGACGGACACTTTGTGCCGAACTTGACTTTCGGCCCCGACTTTATTCGCGCAGTGCGCCGGGCGACTGACCTGTTTTTGGATACGCACCTGATGATTGCCCATCCGCTCGATCACCTGAAGACATATGCCGAAGCCGGGGCCGACCTGCTTACCGTGCACTGGGAGACGATTTCCAATCCCCTTGAGGTGATTGCCCGGATTCACGATCTGGGAATCAAGGCCGGGTTGGTGATCAATCCAGACACACCGTTTAAGATTGCCCCCAAGGTATTCGCTGACCTTGATCTATTCCTGGTCATGTCGGTGCATCCGGGATTCTACGGGCAGAAGTTCATCCCGGGAGTTTTGCCGAAAGTGAAAGCCGCGCGGAAGATTATTGATGAAGGTGAGTTCGCCACACGATTACAGATCGACGGGGGCATCGCGCCGGACACTGCACTGCTGGCGATCTCAGCCGGCGCGGATGTATTGGTCGCCGGCGCTGCCGTATTCAAGAGCGACAATTACGCCGCAGCGATAACCGCCTTGCGGCCTGCATAGTCCTGTAGCTGATTAGACTGATGTCGGGTTTCTCCGCCTCGGTGAATCGTCGGAACCCGACCTTGTATTTTTCTTTTCATAAAATTATTAAGGAGCGGACCGGGATGAAACTGTACCCGACCTCAGGCGGCAAAGCTTGTGACGTAGAGAAGTTCGCCCGGTCCGTTCGTCGGGTGGCGAGACACCGAACAGTATCTGAGGCGGTCTGGAAGAGCAACAGGCCAGCCTGCATTCACAAGGTAGGTGCCAGCACATCCTTTTGGGGTAAAGTAACTCCGGGTCCGTGCCCCGGAGCTCTGCCCCAGGTTTCTGGGCATGAGAGTTTGAGGCAGTGAAACGCCAATCATTTGACGATCCCGGAAACGCGCCGGGTGCCCAATAACTCTGCTGTGGGAAGGTCACGCTAAACATCCCAATCTCAAAATGTCATCACGTGAGCAGTGGCAGGAGTCCAGGCCGACAGACTACGCGGAGGCACGACATTCAAACCCACCAGACGCTCGGAGATACTCTCCTTCGCTCTTGGTGGGCTACCGGCTCCGTGTTATCTGATCGGCTCTGATCATCCATTTCCGATTCATCAGAGTAACTCCATATCCTGAAGAAATCGCGAAGGCTGCTGCGGCCATACATCACCCCATGGCATCCGCTTCAACCTTGGATAGGATAAGAAAAGCAATCTCTTTGACCTTGAAACTGCAACAAATGCACTTCGTTTCTCTTCTTCCAATGCGGAGGGAGAATTCATTGCCCGATAATCTGGAAATGTCTTTTCAGCCATTCCAACAACAAACACAACATCGAATTCTAAACCCTTCGCGGAGTGTATAGTAATGAGAGCAAGGCCCTCTTGACGCATCTGCTGTGTTGTGCCGAGTGCCACGTGAGCCAAGAAGGCTTTCAGGTCCTGATAACCCCCCACTTTCGATCTCAGATACCGATCCCATTCGTTGCCCAGCACTGTGGTGTCTTCGTAAATAGCCCTTTTGTCTTCATTACTTTGGCTATCAGCATAGAGTCGCATGACGTCTATCGCCTTGTCCAACAGCAGCTTATCTCTCTCAACTTCCATCGCACTTATTGCGTTGAGGCAAACTTCTGTCGTTGGACTCTCTGCATATCGTCCAAGTGACTGGAGCAAATCAAGACCAGAGCTGACTTCCTTCAATCCCGGAGTGTGTGGAACGCACTTCCAACGCTCGGTAAGCTGCTTTCGATGAACTTGATTCTTCGGATTTGCTAGAATCCTCAGGCAGCACTCAAATTCTGCAGTCAATCCTGAGACATTCTCGTGCTTAGCAGACCATTGCTTGTAATAGCGCCATTGCTTTGATTTGAGCTGCTTTTCCACTTCCAAGAGTGTGTAGCGGGTGCGACCTAACACAGCACACCGCTCAAGAGTTATGGAGCCCTCTACATCCGGGTGCCCTGAGGCTATGAGCTGGTCAATCGTCTCTATTATTCTGTTGGCTTCCTCCGATTCATCCTCTGTTATATTCAGATGCACTTCTCCTTGTACCGCCAATATCCCCTTAACCGCATAATTGGGTTTCAGAGCTCTTGCCACCTCAACCACCCTTGCAGCTGACCTGAAATTCTCTCTCAATTCGATCACTCGAGCGCCAAACCGCTCCTTGAATTCATCCAAGTACTTTGGGTCTGCGGTGTTGAATCCATAAATCGACTGCTTTGGGTCCCCCACAATCATGATATTTTTAAAGTCGTCACCAGCTAGCGCGCAAATTATTCTAAATTGCGCGTGGTTCAAGTCTTGTCCCTCATCAACACAAATGTAAGCATAGAGTCGACGGTAGAAATCTGCGACCTTTGGTCGTTCAGTCAGCAAATTGTAAGTCAACAACAGGAGGTCATCAAAATCGACTGAGTCCGAGGCTCGGAGGGCAGCTTGATACGCTTCGTAGATTGTTCGGTCGATTTCATCTGGAACCTCGCTCGGCATCAATAGTAGACTCTTGTACAATACGATCTTTTCCATCCACGAGGATATCTTCTTCTTCTGCGCATCAATATCCCCTGCAAGCTTGAGCTCGTGTAGAAGGTCTGGATCAGTATTGATTGCATCCGCAAGTATCGCCCGCCTGTCAGTCGTTGAATCGATAATTTGAGGCATTCCTTCTATGCCAACTGATCTACCTCGTTGCACTAGTACTTCCGTACAGAAGCTATGAATTGTGCCGATAAACGCTCTATCAGATATTCCCTTCACGTCGACTAAACGTTCTTTCATTTCATTGGCTGCTTTGTTCGTAAAAGTCAGCGCCAGAACGTGAAAATGGCCTTTGCTCTCTGTGAGCAGGCGCTTAACTCGTTCTGTCAGCACCCGCGTCTTGCCCGACCCAGGCCCCGCTATTACAAGTAATGCGCCGTCTTGATGATCCACAGCCTGCTTCTGTGACTCTGATAATCGAATTTCCATAACTAGTTCCCTGGGGCTCTCGTTAGGTCAAGATCAGACGAGATCCGTTCAAGCATTATTTTTACCAATGCGGGTACTCTCCGCTTTGCCTCGGGCAGACTAACAATCTTGTGTGCTAATAGACTCGCGTATCCGACCTTGCGACTCATGAGTGCATCAACAAGTGCCCTATCGTTACCACCCTGACTTTTATAGTCTCGCGTCTTTTTATCTTTTAACTTCTTCCCGTCCATTGCGTCGATGTAATCATCTATGAAGTTCGTCATCTTATGATATTCATCCAGCATATCACAGATAGCATCTTCATAGCCTTCGGAGACCAAATACATCTCATAGTTGTTGTTACTCGGTATGACGAATACATTATCAGCCTTCCCTATGTCACTTATTCGGACATTTTTCAGCTGTCGCTTCAGGTTCTCTAGCGGCCTAGGTTCACCGTCAGCGAAGATAAACCAAGGAATGCGAAATGCATTTGCCATTCTCAAGAAAGGTATATAGTTCCTGTCTCCTCCGACCCCCACAAAGCTCAGGCCGCACATATGAACATTTTTGCCCCACCATTGATTGGCGAAGATTCGCAATGCATATTCTTCAGAAGGTCCTTCGAAGAGAATTATCGCTCGTGCGAAAAGCACTTCGCCCCTAGTGTCCATAACCATCCGGTTTATTTTTTCAACTTCTTTCTTTTTAAGTCCCGAAACGTCAACGGCAGCTATGTCTGTAGCAGATCCCTTCTTCGCAAAATGCCTCAAGTTCTCGATTGAAGATTGTGCCGCTACGTACGGAGAATGCGTGCTCACGATGACCTGACCTGGGATCTGTCCTATTTGCGATATGAGTGCTCGCTGCGCTTGTGGATGAAGATGAGCCTCGGGCTCCTCCAATGCGAGCGTTGGGTGAATCTTGTCACTTTCGGCTTTCTTAATCCGCCAACTCACAAACGCTCGAAATACCAGAACTGAAGCTAGGCTCTTTGTTCCCATGCCGTGCTTTGCCAAAGGAAAGGTTTGTGAATCTTTGGTGGCAAAATCCAAGCCTATTCCTTTTGTCAAGTCTCGGAGTGTTCTAGCGACGGGAGATAGTTTCACACCCTCTTCGTCGCCAGCCACAAGACTATTCAATATTTGCAGGTTATTTATCAAATGTGTGAGCACTTCACTGTTATCAATCATGGTGACATTGAGTTCATTGAGTGCGTGCTCTACCTTTCTTGCTATATCCTCTGCAAGTCCGAGGTCACTTGTGAGCCTGCCCCATACCGATCTCTGTCTTCTCATGTCATCTTCTATGTCTCGCTTGGCGTCTAGGAAGAATAAAGATATCGGTTCTATTTGTGTAGGGCTGACGTGAGCGGTGCTGTCAACTGAGGCAGATTCAAGTGAAGAAGAATCTTGCGGCCACTCTTTCATAAAATGCCGTTCTACCTTGTAATCAGCATTAAGCATTTCCCACTTCGCCGTCGTCCGGATGGCGATGAAGTCATTATCCGACTCGTCTTGCCTAATCCCTAGTCCGAAGAGCTCTATCCAATAACTACCCTTTGGAAAGCTTTCGATGACTTCACCTTGCTCATTCGTCGGTTTTATTAAGAGGTCAATAATTATGACTCTATCCTTGGGGACTTCTGATTCTCCAGGTACGATGTAGATGTCATCGGCAGTCAATCCTCTTCGGACTCCTCCAATAGCGGCAAACATGGCTTCCAGAAAGCTAGTCTTGCCTGAGTTATTCGCCCCAATCAATATCGTTGTGCGACATAGATTTACATCTACAGACTTAAGTGATCGGAAATTCCTTACGCGAACCTCTATGATTCGAATTCCAGTCTCCAACTGAATATTATCATCAATATGCTGGCTCTTCTTTGCCATTGATTAATCCGCCAATCAGTACGTTATGCCATTGCGTGTGACCCATTTCCCATCATTCGCAGTAATCTGCCTACGTAGCCATCCTTGTCGTCTGCCCGGTGCCCCACCATTTATGGTGGGTGAAGCAACGTAGCATAAACGCACATAAATGGCGAGCTATTTCTCTCCAATTCGGCCCCAAAAATTAAGCGGAGAGGCAGGGATTCGAACCCTGGGACCCCATAAGGGGTCAACGGTTTTCGAGACCGCCCCGTTCAACCGCTCCGGCACCTCTCCGCGTCCAAGAATAAGCATTTCGGTCTGGAATTCAAGCAAGATATTCCCGCATGGCACGTGCAATCAAAAGAGTTCGTCCGGGAGTATCACCTGCCACAACGGGCAAGGATATCAGCCCCTTGAGCGGAAAGGAAGCGCCGTGATACAACAAATAAAAAAGAGCAATGCCGGCTTGAATCAGCCAAACCTCACGATAATGAAGACGGAGCGGAATCGGCATCACCGCTGACATCCGCCCAGAGCTTCTCCAGCCCGTCTCTCCCCGGCCGGAGAAAGCGAAACCCGATCAGACTGATCAAAAGAAAAAATATGAACTGTTCGATTGTCCCGCCCAAAGCGTACAGGGCAAACCCATAAACGGCCGGCGCGGCGCAAATGGCAAAAACCAGGGCAATACTTTGCTTACAGCGCTCGGCAAAAGCGGCAAACGACCCGTTGATCTCCGCAAAACGCGATGGCTGCAGCATCATCTTCTTCACATAAGACGCTACAGCCAGTTCCCCCACGGCCACCGCGCCGAGAATATACAGCACCAGCCGATGTGTTGCTTCCTCGAGCTTCGGTGTATCCGGAGTAATCCCTGCCCGGCGCAACAGGTACCCGACGGCCAACAACGCCAACGGCACCAGCAGGTTGATTACCACACCACGCTTGGCAATCGCCGCGAGCAGGTCATCCCAGCGTTCAGGGAACCCCCGATGTTCATCCATTGGCCTTTGACTTCCCCCTTTCTCGTCTATCACGGAAGAACGACACCATAAGGGTATTTGCCTGATCAGCCAGCATACCCTCGCCAACGGCAATCTGATGATTGAGCCTCTCCTCGGCGGGGATGTTGAAAATCGAACCGCAGGCCCCGAATTTCGGGTCGCGCACCCCAAACTCAATCCGCTCCACGCGGGCCAGCACGGCCGCCCCCGCGCACATGGCGCAGGGTTCAACTGTGACGTAAAGGTGAGCGCCCAGAAGCCGCCATGACTCAAAATGCTCGGCTGCCGCGGTCAGGGCGATCATCTCGGCGTGTGCTGTGGGGTCCCCCAGCCGCTCAACCTGGTTGTGTCCCCGGCCGATAATGCGGCCCGCGAACACGACCACCGCGCCCACCGGGACCTCCCCCTCAGCAGATGCCTTCTCGGCCTCAGCCAGGGCCTCCCGCATAAAGTGCTCCTCTTTCTCCCGGTCGAAGATGCCGATTTCCCCCTTCCCCATGTTTTCCTCTCGTTAGGCAATCTCGTAAACCATGCCCGCACAAACCACGAAAAAGTGCTTGGGTGACCGAGTCCCCGGTTCCTCCCTGGCCGCCGCCGCGGGGTCACTAACCGACCAAACCGAGCACACATGCCGGATCTGGCTCCCCGACTGGATTTCTCTGATCCTGTGCCCGGGCGAATAAGTAGAACCGAATCGCCAATTCCGACATTTTATGGCCTGTTTTGGCCAACATATCCCGGTGCCGGTGCGTAGGTTAAATGAGGTGACAATACAAGACTGATTTGATCAGTCTTTTTTTGGGCCGGGTAACATAAGTAATGCGATGATATTGATTAGGTAGATGGCGATGATCCTGAACAGGCGAGGGGAGTACAGCATTCTTGGTATGGTCTACCTGGCCGACAGTGCCAACGGCAATTTCGTGGAGATCAGTCAAGTTGCCCGGGCAGTGAGCGTGCCGGAGAAGTTTTTGCGCATTCTCTTTCACGAGCTGGTCAAAAGCGGCCTGTTGCGCTCGCAACGAGGGACGGGCGGCGGGTTTGCCCTGGCCCGGCCACCATCACAGATTACCCTTCGTAGTATTGTAGAGGCAACTCAGGGGCCGATCGCTGCGTTCGATTGTGCCTCGGGCCGGTCCTCCGAATGTGAAAAGGTCACCCACTGTGGGTTGCATAGGGTTTTACTGGGAATTCGGAACCACATCGTCAATGAATTGGATCGTTTCACGTTATCTGATCTGGCGGTGCTGAATCGGGAGGCCAAACCGGACGCCGGCGGGATGCCGGCGAAAGAGTGATCGCTGAACGAATCACTTCGATCTCACACTGGGGGAGTTAAGTACGATGAAGCTTCCGATTTACATGGACAACCACGCGACCACGCCGGTCGACCCGCGCGTGCTCGAGGAGATGCTGCCATATTTTCGGGACAAGTTCGGCAACGCCGCCTCACGCAACCATAGCTTCGGCTGGGAAGCCGAGGAGGCGGTGGAAAAGGCTCGCGCGCAGATTGCCCATCTGATCGGCGCCGCGCCCAAGGAGATTATCTTTACCTCCGGCGCCACGGAATCGGACAACATGGCCCTAATCGGGGCCGCTGAAATGTACGCCGAAAAGGGCAACCATATTATCACCACCGCCATCGAACACAAAGCCGTTTTGGATTCCGCCGCGCGGGTAAAGCAACTCGCTGGCGAGATTACTTACGTCCCGGTCGGCCAGGACGGGGTGGTTGACTCCGAAGCGGTGAAAAAGGCCGTCACCGACAAAACAATCCTCATCTCGGTGATGGCGGCAAACAACGAAATCGGCACGATCCAGCCCATAAGAGAAATCGGAGCCATCGCCCGCGAACGAGGAATTCTTTTCCACTGCGACGCCGCCCAGGGCGTGGGAAAACTCGTAATCGACGTCAACGAAATGAATATCGATCTTCTCTCTTTATCAGCGCACAAGATCTACGGCCCGAAAGGCGTGGGGGCACTGTATGTCCGGCGCAAGAACCCGCGGGTGCGCCTTTCGCCGCTGATCCATGGCGGGGGGCACGAGCGCGGAATGCGCTCGGGCACGCTTAACGTCCCGGCGATCGTCGGGTTCGGCAAAGCCTGCGAGATTTGCGAAAACGAGATGGACGCCGAAAACGCACGGCTTAGGGCCCTGCGCGACCGCTTAAAAGACCGCATTCTGAAACTCGTCGACGAGGTATATATCAACGGGAGCATGGAAAAGCGCCTGCCGAACAACCTGAACCTGTCATTCGCCTACGTCGAGGGAGAATCGCTGATCATGGGCTTAAAGGACGTCGCCGTCTCCTCCGGGTCGGCCTGCACCTCGGCCTCGCTGGAACCCTCGTACGTCCTGAAAGCCCTGGGTGTCGGCGAGGAGCTGACGCATTCCTCGATCCGCTTCGGCCTGGGCCGGTTTAACACCGAAGAAGAAGTCGACTACGTCGCGGCAAAGGTGGCCGAAATTGTCAAACGGTTACGGGAGATGTCGCCGTTGTACGAGATGGCTAAAGAAGGAGTAGACCTTAAGACGGTAGGTTGGGCACGCCAGTAGAAATCATTCCCTCAAAAAGCAAAGAGGAAAGTCTCCATGGCATACTCGGATAAGGTCATCGACCACTACAATCGCCCGCGCAACGTGGGCAGCTTGGATACAAAAGACAAGCGGGTGGGCACGGGCATCGTCGGCGCCCCGGAATGTGGGGACGTAATGAAACTGCAGATTAAGGTGGATGAGAAAACGGGTATTGTTGAGGATGCCCGGTTCAAGACCTTCGGCTGCGGTTCGGCGATCGCCTCTTCCTCGCTGGCTACTGAGTGGCTCAAGGGCAAATCTGTCGATGAAGCCCTGAAGATCAGGAATACCGACATCGTCCATGAGCTTTCGCTCCCCCCAGTCAAAATCCACTGTTCGGTTCTGGCCGAGGATGCGATCAAAGCAGCTATCGACGACTACAAGAAAAAACAGCGCAACGGAGATGGATCCCACTGATCCACGGATGAGGTGAAGCGGATATGATTACCCTGACCGCAGCCGCGGCCAAAGAGATAAACCGCTTGCAGAGCGAACAACACCTTGAGGACTCCTATCTGCGAGTAGGCGTCCGGGGCGGCGGCTGCTCCGGGCTGATGTACAGCATGAGCTTCGATGAGAAGACCGGCCCATACGACAAGGTCTTCGACATCAACGGCGTAAAAATCGTTATCGACATAAAAAGCGCCTTGTACGTTAAGGGGTCAACGCTGGACTACAGCACTGACCTCACCGGCGGCGGTTTTAAATTTGAGAATCCGAACGCCAACCGTTCCTGCGGATGCGGCCTGTCGTTTTCCGCGTAAGATTCTCTCAGGTATCGCCAAGCGGGAACAAACCGACGGCGAGCACCCGGAGCGACCGTCGACATCCTCGGAGATGGCGCAACGGCTCCGGCGGGGAGGAACCTGATGCCGGTTTTTGACTTGCAGGAATTCGCCATCGACGGGGTCATCCGTGAACGAAACCTGCGCGACGCGTTTGCGCATTACAACTGGGAAACGCTCCGCGAGAAGTCCGTGCACATCCGGGGCTGCGGCGAGATTGCGGTGCCGATATGGGCCTATATGATAGCGGTGGCCCAGATTGCTCGGGTGGCAAAGAAGATCTCCTATGGCGAAGAACAAGCCCCCATCCCCATCTTCGAGCGAGCGGCGGCCGGCACCGGGGAGAAAGAAAAGTGACCTCCCCGAAGAACCTCGAGGCCGTCCCCAGCCTCTGCTGGAACTGCAGTGCCCAACTGGATTCGCCCTACCAGTGTGACCGCTGCGTGAAAATCCAGCCGTGGCCGAACGGTACCGATTACTTTGCTTTCCTGGGTCTCCCGCGGCGATTGTGCATCGATCTCTCCGAGATAGAAGAGCGATTCTTAAAACTCTCGCGTGTCTTTCACCCCGATTTTTTCCAGGACTCCTTACCCGAGGAGCGGGACATCTCTTTGGTCAACGCCGCGCGCCTGAATCAGGCGTACGACACGTTAAAAGACGCCACTTCCCGCGCCCGGTACATCCTGGAGTTGGAGTCGGGGGCAAAACGTAAACTCAAAAAGACTGTTCCCCCCGAGATCGCCGCCGAGATCATCGAACTCCAGGAAATTCTCGCCGACTACGTATCGCTTCAGGAAAACGACCCGGCGAAAGCAAGAACGAAATCTGATTTGGAAAAGCGGCACGCCGCTATGCAGCGGCAGTACGAAGAAACCCTCGAACATCTGGACAGGCTGTTTGCCGAATACGATCGCGTGATGGACGAGGCCACCTCCCCGTTCGAGCCGGAGGTACGCAAAAAAAAGGAAGACATCCTGGATCGCATCGACCAGACTCTCGCTACGCGTTTATACATAAAACGTATGATGGACAACACCGCCGCTACTCTGGAAGGCAAAGATGTCAGTCTCCTCTGAAGGCAGACAAATCGTGGTGGGCATCGACCTGGGCACCACCAACTCCCTGGTGGCCTATGTCGATGGCGATACCCCGCGCGTCCTGGCCGATGACGACGGAAATGCATTGGTCCCTTCGGTCGTTTCTCTCTCGGAGAGGAAACCGGCGGTCGGCATCGACGCCAAGAAGTCCTGGGTTGACCGGGCGGACACGATGGTCTACTCGATTAAGCGGTTCATGGGCCGCAGTGCCGAGGAGATCGGCCAGGACCGGCGCTACCTGCCGTTTGGTTTTGACGATGACGAAAACCACCTAATCCACATCCAAATCGGCAAGCGCACCTACACCCCGCCCGAGCTTTCCGCAATGATTTTGCGGGAACTGAAAAAGCGTGCCGCACGGCATTTCGCGCAGCCCATCGTGAAGGCGGTGATCACCGTTCCCGCGTATTTCAACGACACGCAAAGACAGGCCACCAGGGACGCGGGGAAAATAGCCGGGCTGGACGTGTTGCGCATCGTGAATGAACCCACCGCCGCCGCCTTAGCTTACGGGTTGGATCGCAAAAACAAGCAGACCGTGGCCGTCTACGACCTGGGCGGGGGAACGTTTGATATTTCGATCCTGAAATTATCTGACGGTGTCTTCCGCGTGCTATCCACCAATGGGGACACCCACCTCGGCGGGGACGATTTCGACCACCGGTTGATGGAGTACTTCATCACGAAAGTCGAAGCAAAGTGCGGTCAGTTGCCGCAAAAAGATGCGCGGACGATCCAAATCTTGCGCGGGGAAGCCGAACGCGTAAAAATCGCCTTGTCGAAAGAAAAAAAGACGGCGTTCAGCATCTTGCTCCCCGGGCTTTCCCCGGTAACCGGCGAGATTTCCCGGAGTGAACTCGAGGAACTGATCGAGGAGATTGCGCGCCGGACTGTCGATCCCTGCCGGCAGGCGATGGCTGATGCCAACTTAAAGCCTGACCAGATCGACGCCGTGGTCCTGGCCGGCGGCTCAACGCGGATGCCGCTTATCAGAAACCTGGTGGCGGAGGTTTTCTGTCAGCAGCCGTACACCGAGTTGAACCCGGATGAGGTCGTGGCCCTCGGGGCAGCGGTGCAGGCCGATATCCTCGCCGGGCGGCGGCGCGACACTTTGCTTTTGGATGTGATCCCGCTTTCGCTGGGCATTGAAACAATAGGCGGCGTCTTCAGCCGATTGATCGAGCGCAACACGACCATCCCCAGCTCCACTGAGGAGATGTTTACCACCTTCGTCGAGGGCCAGACCAGCGTCGACTTCCACGTGCTGCAGGGGGAACGCGAACTGGCCCGGGACAACAGGACACTGGCGCGCTTCAAGCTCTCCGCTATTCCGCCAATGCCCGCCGGGATCCCGCGCATCGCGGTAACTTTCATGATCGACGCGGACGGCATCCTGCAAGTTAGGGCCCGTGAAAGCCGCTCGGGAGTACAACAGACGATTTCAGTGCAGCCCTCTTCAGGTTTGACCGCCGAAGAGGTCGACCTGTTGATCAAAGAATCTTTCGAGCACGCCGAGGATGACTTCAACGCCCGGCAGACCGCCGAGGCCGTCACCGAAGCAAAGACGATCATCCGCGCCGTAGACAAATCACTCCGGGAGAATGCTGATTTGATCTCTGAGGCCAAGCGCGCGATGATCGCCGCCGCGGTTGATCATCTAAGAAAAACGCTCGCCGGAACCGACCACGGGGCCATTCGTGAAGCAATTGACGAGTTAGACAGGGTAACTCGCGACCTGGCCGAAAAAATGGTCAACCGCGCCCTGCACCAAGCTCTTAAGACCAACACGACGCTCAACGCAACATCAAAATCACCACCGGGTGGCCAGCCATCGAAATCACGACCGTAGGGGCAGGGCTTGCCCTGCCCTTGTGCGCTCAGATGTCCACATCTGCCCGGTCGCCGGATCACCACCCGTAGACAACCTGATCTCCAAATGAAAAAAACAACGCCATCAAACATACCCACGGATACGACGTTACCGGCAAAAAAATTCCGCATCCGTTTTGAGCCAATGGGCGTTACCTTCGAGGCGGACCCGGCCGAGATTCCCTACGGTGACGTAGGCCAGCCGGGCAGTATTCTGGATATCGCCTTGAAAGCCAATATCGATCTCGATCATGCCTGCGGGGGGTTTTGTTCCTGCGCCACCTGCCACGTCATCGTCCGCGAGGGCCTAAACTCCTGCAACGAACCTTCCGAGGAAGAGCTGGATCAACTCGATAACGCTCCCGCCTTGACGCCAAAATCCCGCCTGGCCTGCCAGTGCATTCCCCGCGGGGAATGCGATCTCGTCGTAGAAATCCCCGGATGGAACCGCAACCGGGCGAAGGAAGGCGACTAACGGTCTGCCCTCGCCCTCGCAGCGCAACTTATGAATTCATACAAGCAGATTCCCAACCGTACTCACGGTCTCGTCAGTGTTAAGATGTACCTGCAAATGCGGGATTTTCAGCAGAATTTTGCGTACAGGATCACGCGTATTTCAAGATTGCGCGGGGAATGTCGTTGAGGCTTACCACGTGGTCGGCAGCATCTTTTTCGATCGCCGCGCACGGCATGCCGAAAACCACGCAGCTTGCTTCATCCTGGGCAATGGTTGTGGCCCCGGCCTTCTTCATATTGAGAAGCCCTTCGGCGCCGTCGGTGCCCATGCCGGTCAAGATTACCCCGACGGCGTTGGCTCCGGCATACTTGGCCACGGAATTAAACAGGATTTCCACCGCCGGCCGCTGGTGGTGAATCGGCGGACCGTCCCTGACCGAAACGTAATACCGCGCCCCCGACCGGCCCAGGATCATGTGCTTGTTGCCTGGCGCGATTAAAACCTTCCCCGGGATCACCGAGTCGTTATTCTCGGCTTCCTTGACCTCCATCGCACACAGTTCGTTGAGCCGGCGGGCGAACGCATGGGTAAAGCCGGCCGGCATGTGCTGCACGATCACCGTCCCCGGGGCCGTGGCCGGCAGCGTAGACAGCACCGACTGCAAAGCCTGCGTGCCTCCGGTAGAAGCTCCAAGGGCCACCACTTTTTTCGTCGTCCGCGACATCGAAAGCCGCTGTACCGGACGGGCAGCCTGAGCCTTCTTGCGGTATCGGGAAAGATTGGCCATTGCCGCGGCCTTGACCTTACCGATCAGCTCTGCGGACATATCACCCACGGTATAGGCCGCACCCGGCTTGCACATCACCTCCACCGCGCCCGCATCCAGCGCTTCCAAGGCAAGCTGGCCTCCCTTCGGTGTCAGGGAAGAGACAATGACCACGGGAATGGGGTGATGGAGCATGAGCTTGCGCAGGAAGGTCACCCCGTCCATGCGCGGCATCTCAATATCGAGGGTAATAACGTCCGGTTTTAGCTGAATGATCTTATCACGGGCAATGAAAGGGTCCGGCGCTGTTCCGACGACCTCAATGCCCGGACCGCGCGACAGCTCCCGCGAGAGAATCTGCCGCACGACCGCCGAATCATCGACCACCAGGACCCGGGTGCGCATCAATGCTTTTCCTTGACGGCCACGTGGGCAATCAGCGGCACATCATCCACCATAAACGTCATCGTCTCCGGACGATGCCGCAGCCTTTCCCAAGCCGGGCGGTCCAGCTTTTCCACCTGCGGAATGCTCTGGTCCACGAGGTCTTCCGCGCCAAACATCGCGGTGGTGAAATTGCCGCAGGTCACGTTGAGCAGCTCACCCAGCGTGTCGGACATACTCTCCCGGGCATCACCCTCATCGGAATCCAGCCCCAGTACCCCGGCGGCCAATTCGGCGCACAATGCCTGGGGCGCGGCGATGCCCAGCTTCCCCGCGGACGGGCCATCAAACTCGATTGTCGCGTGCAAAAACTCCGCCGCGTCGGTGCGCAGGTCGGCATCTTCGGGAGAGTCGATAAACGTAAAGGCCATCCCCTCCAGGACGTCGCCCAGGGTCCGCGCCATGACTTTTTTGGCATCGTCAGCCATTGGCACCCTCCATCGTTTCGTGGACCAGGTCACGGATCAACTCCGGTGTAAACGGCTTGCGCACGTACGCCCGGGCTCCCTTCTCCAGAAGCTCCCCCATGCGGGCTTTGCTGCCCTCCGAAGATACCACGATCACCGGGATATCACGCAGCACACCGTCGGCGGCCATCTGTTCGATCATTTCCACCCCGTTCATTTCGGGCATGTGGATGTCGGAAAACACCAGGTCCACCCTCTTATCCTTGAGAATGGCCAGGGCTTCCTTGCCGTTTTGCGCTTCGTACAACTCGTTTATCGGGACTCCCGCCAGACCGAGGGTCTTTTTGATGACCGCCCGAATGACTCTTGAGTCGTCAACCACGAGCACGTTATACGCCATGGCAAACCTCTCCTTTGGGTAGTGAGAATAATTCCGCGAAATCATCCATCGCTCCCAGCGTATGGCTGATGACAGATTCCAGGGTTTTCCTTGATAAACCACACCTCGACATCGCCGCTTCCGACGGCCGGTAAAACAGGCCGTCTCTCCCGGGGCCAATGCCCATCGACAGGCACATCGCATCGGCCACGTGGACCAGGTCGATCATCGGGGAGTCTGCCCCGGCCGTGTCCGGGTTGTGATGCCAGCGCACGCCCGCGACTATCTGCGTTGGCAGATTCCATTTTCCCAGCACCGCGGCACCGATCTGTGCATGATCGGCCCCGAGCACCTCACGCTCGGCTTCCTCGAACGAGGCGCCCTTTTCGCAGGCAACCTTCTCGATGGCCAAAAAATCCACGTCGAGATAATTGCCGATCACCAACTTGCCAATATCATGAAGCAAAGCAGCAGTGAAAGCCATCTCCACGTTCTTCAGCCCAATCTCTTCAGCGAGGTACTGCGTGGCCAACGCCGCGGCCACACTATGGCGCCACAGTTCACCCGGTGGCAGGTCATACCCGGAAAGCGGCCGCTGGAGCGTCGCATTTACCGAAGAAACAACCACCAGCCGGAAGATTTGCTCCAGCCCCAGGCGGGCAACGGCCAGCCGGATCGACCCGATTGCCTGCATCGAACCGAAGTAGGCGGAATTAGCCATCTTCAGAATACTTGCGGTCAGGCCTGGCTCGTACTGGATGATTTTCACGATCTCACGAACGTCCGTTTCCGGATCAGAGAGCGCCCGGGCCATACGCGTCATGGCCACCGGCACCGGCGGCAGCGCATTGACACTCTCGATGATTTCTTCAGAGAAGGTCATAGAATTACCTCTTCGTCCTTCACGCGGACGATAACCTCGCCGGTGGCGATGTCTAAAAACAGCGTCCGGGAAAACGATCCCCCAATATGCTCCCCGGAAATCAGGATATTGTTTTTCCAGAGTATCTTGCGGAAGACGGTATAATTACGCTTGCCGATCTCGAAGAGCTTCTTGTCGTCGAGCAGTTGTGAACAACCTGCCGCTTTCACAATCAGCCGGTTCTTCTTTGCCCCCATCTCGTACAGCTCTCTGAAAATCAGTGGAAGGCCGGAGTCCACAAACATGAAGGGACTCTTGTGGGCCTTTTCAGGATCGACCCTGGCCAGGGGCAGCATGCAATGAATCATCCCGCCCACCTTGATGTAGGGATCATACAGCGTCACCCCCAGGCAGGAACCCAGAGAATAGGTTACCACAAGGTCCTCCGGCCGGTCTGTCACTGCCATGTCGGCGATGCCCACGACGATATTCCCCAGCCGCCGGCGCGTCGCATTCCTCGGCCGTGTGTTCATCCAGCTCTTGAGTTGCACGGTCACTTATTCCCACCCCTCATGCTGACCCGGTCGAATAATGCCTGTCTTCTGGATTGGCCCACACGACGTCTGATCCGCTCCAGACGAGGTCTTCGCATTTACATTATGCACACGGCAACGAAGATTTCTTCTCCTTACTATACTATATAGTCGGTAGGTATGCTACTTCGCATTATCGCCCCACGCGTTCTTTCCTTGCCGCCACGGGCTTGATATAAACTGAGGGCTCCACGCTCTTGAAACTCGACAGCATCCCCGACAGGCTTTCCGCGTGGCCCACCATCAAGTATCCCCCCGGCCGCAGCAGGTCATACATATTGGCCAGCAGTCGCCGGCGCAGTTCATTGTCAAAATAAATCATCACATTCCGGCAGAAGATTAAATCCAACGGGGCATGCACGGGATACGGCGGCGCGGCCAGGTTAATGCGGCGAAAGACAATCATCTCCCGGATACATGGCTTGACCCGGTACAGCCCATCGCCGCGGCCGTGCCCCTTTTTGAAGTAACGCACCAGCATCAGCCGGGGGATTTTCTCCACCTGCCGCGCTTCAAAAATGCCCTGTTGCGCCTTCTTGAGCACGCGTGTGGAGATATCACTGGCCACGATTTTCACGTCGCGGGGATCGGCCAGCGCTTCCCGCAGCGTGATGGCGATCGAGTACGGTTCCTCACCGCTGGAGCAGGCCGCACACCAGAGGTAAAATCTATGCTGCCCCTCTTTCTCCCATCCCCGCACCAGTGAGGTCAACACCTCAAAGTGCCGCCCCTCGCGGAAGAAGTGCGTCACGTTAGTCGAGATCGCATCCAGGAGGTGGACCAGTTCATTCCCCTCCCTGTCCCGCGAAATGTATTCCAAGTATTCGCGGTGCGTCGGGATGCCCAGTGCCCGCATTCTTTTGGCCACCCGGGCGCTGACCAGGCTGTCTTTGTTGTCCCCCAGAGAAATGCCGCTTTCCCGATAAACCAATTGCCTCAACTTATTGAACGTCTGCTTATCAATCATAGTAGCCCCAGGCTCCGCTGCCTTTCACCACGTTGTTTTCCATTTGTGGTTCCCGTTTGTTCGCGGCGGATGTCCACATCTGCCCGTTCGTCACATCATGATCCCGTGGCCCACCCTTCAGGGCGGGATTCTCTGTAGGTCGGGTTCCGAAGACGCGCGAAGCGCGACTGAGAAACCCGACATCCCCCCTTTTCAACAAACGAAAAAGAGGGGACGGCCCTTCACAGGGCCGTCCCGCCCGAGAATAGCTCCTTTTCCTCCGTTGACTCAGCCCACCCACTCAGGCCTATGCTTTTGCTGCCGTCTAAGCATCTTTGAAATCCGCCTCTTCCAGCGGGATGAGTTCCTCGGGCTTTCCCTGACGCGCAGTCCGTTTGATATTCCCCGGCTGATCGTGGGTGTAGGATTCCCCTTTGTGCGCCAGCGCGTGGATACGGTCTTTCATTCCATGCACTTTCTTTTCGTCCCACGTTGTTTTGTCCTTCTTCCATTCCTTGCCGGTCCCAGCGGCCGCACCGGTGCCGACTGTAGAGCCCCGGCCGCCGACGATCTCCTGCAGTTGCTGCACGACCACCTTGAGCTCCTGCGCCTGGGCGTTGAGTTCCTCAGCGGCCGAGGCGGATTCTTCAGCGTTCGAGGCGTTCTCCTGCGTGACCTTGTCCATCTGGGACATGGCTTGGTTGATTTGGTCCACACCCTTGGCCTGCTCGTCGGAGGCCGCCGATATCTCGTTGACCAACCCGGTGACCTTCTGAATCGAAGTCACTATGCTACTGAGCGAGCTCGCCACTTCTTGTGACACCTGGACGCCGTTGTCGGCGTTCTTCTGGGATTCTTCAATGAGATTTGAGGTATTGCGCGCCGCTTCCGCGCTGCGCTGAGCCAGGTTGCGCACTTCCTCGGCCACCACGGCAAAGCCCTTCCCCGCCTCACCGGCCCGTGCCGCTTCCACCGCCGCGTTCAACGCCAGCAGGTTGGTCTGGAAAGCGATCTCGTCGATCGTCCTGATGATCTTAGCCGTCTCATCCGAGGATTTCTTGATATCCTCGATGGCCTTGGACATCCGGCCCACCGCCTCGTTGCCCTTCTCCGCTTCGGTCGCACCGGAGGCCGCCAGGTTGTTCGCCTCCTTCGCGTTGTCGGCATTCTGCCGTGACAACGAGCCCATCTCCTGCAAAGATGCACTGATTTCCTCAAGTGAGGAGGCCTGCTCCGAGGCACCTTCAGCCATCTGCTGGCTGGATGACGCCACCTGGCTGGAAGCTGACGACACCTGGTCGGAGCCCTGGGTTAACGCACCGATCTCTGTTTTCAGTGCCCGGACGATCCCGCGGGCAATCAAGAAGGCGACGAGAATACCGATGATCCCCGCCACCACGCTTAGCGCCGTCACGATTGTCTTCGTATGGCCGGCCGCCTGCAACACTTCGTCATTGGTCATCACTTTTTCATACACGGCCTCGGTCGCTTTCCTCAAAAGCTCCTGGACTTCTTTCAGAGCCGGCGTGGTTACCGTAGTGTAGATCTCACCGGCTTTTCTTGCACCCGCCAAATTTCCGTTATGCCACGCGATCACCTTGTTGATTTCTTGGAGAGTATGGTGGGCCGCGGGTTCGGTCTCCTCAAAGTAGTACGCAAGCCCTTCTTCATCTTGGCCTGCGGAGATCAAATCCCGAATGTGGCGGGCACTCTCATGGAGCTTTCTGTGTGGACCCTCAATGCCCACTAACAAGGCGGCGAACTCCGGATATTTGCCTTTCAACGCTGCCACTTCTGGAGAGTTCAACCATTTACCGAGCGAGCACTGAGTGGGATCCAGCTCGACGTCGAGGTCCGTCCCACGATGAAGGAACGCATCTTTAACATGATGCGCCCACAACAAGTGATCGGCTTTCTTTTCCCGCAAGAAGCTGCCGATCTCCACGTCGACTTGAACGTATACCTCGCCGATGTACACCGCCGACTCGTGCAAGCGTTTGTGGGGATCTTCGATCTGGGCAAAGATGGGCTTTAACCCGGGTATTAGGTTTTCCGCTTTCTTACGCTCGTCACCATAGTACCACCTGCCGAAAGCGCACTTATGCGGATCCGTCTGGACATTCAGTTCGATAACGTTCTCATCGGTCAAGAGGGTAGAGACTCTGCCGGCCCAGTTAAGGAGGTCAACTTCTCTCTGCATCACCTCATTGCCGATATTACTGCCTTCGATGGCGTGTTCAACGTCGCCGAAACTCAAAATGGACCAGACGGCCACAACACCCAAGAGTAACACAATAGCCCCAAATCCGCCGCCGATCTTTTTGGCGATGCTTAGGTTTTTCAACATTGGCTGCCTACTTCGCAACGGGTAATGTTTTGTTTACCTAGTTTTCCCCTTTGGGTGGTTCCTTGCCTATCTCCTTCCCAACTACC
>Ga0114920_10000234_pt1 | contig 24429 bp, 57 predicted proteins | sample ChitaG_FD_88683 | JGI IMG/M metagenome (GOLD analysis project Ga0114920, IMG submission 88683) | Deep subsurface microbial communities from South Pacific Ocean to uncover new lineages of life (NeLLi) - Chile_00310 metaG | ecosystem: Environmental > Aquatic > Marine > Oceanic > Sediment ...
ATATATGAATTTACTATATATATTGTTGCACCCGAAATTTATTCAATTAAAGCCGTATTAGAATTATTAGGAACACTCTAAGAGTGTTTTTTTTAAAGTTTAGACACTAACTATTAGTGTCTAATAATAAGACACTAACTTTTAGACACTAACCATCTTTTTGAAAATCATTCCGACACTAACCTTAAGATTGGATTTTTTTTACTGACACTAACTTGGGAGCAGGCTGACACTAACTGATAAAAAGGGTTGTAATAAGTGTTATAATATAGTATAATAGTATTAGGAATGAAAGGGGTGTTACTATGAAGCATATGAAAAAATTTGCTGAAGAATTAAGAACAATGGAAATTAAAACAACATTTAGTATCAAGAAAAAAGTTGCTACCATAAACCAAACGCAACGCAACGAAATTAAAAAGTTATTTGAGAACGCATTAAAAAACGATTTTAAAGACATTAATTTAGTAGTGGGTATTACTAGCGAGGGCGTGGGCGTAGAGTTCTTTAATGAAGAATTGGGAGCGATACCTATTGTAAGTGGTGGAAAGTTTAAAAACTTAAATTATGATGTAATAGACGAAAGCGAACTATTTGAAAAAGAACAAATGAAAAAACAAATTGAAAAAGAAAAACGTGATAAGGATAAAAAATTTGCTTATGCTGAAAATGAACGTATAAAAGAAGAACGAAAGAAAAAAGTGGAAGAGGGCAAATAAGCCCTTGACACTAACTTCAAAATAACATTGACTTAATAACTAAAAAATGGTATAATATATTATAGGGTTGAAAGACCGAACAATCAAGACACGAAAGTCTAAAAAACGGAAAGGGGCAAAAGCCTATGGAAAAAATGGAAATGGAAAGAGATTTACTTGAAAAATCTTTATTAACTGAAAATGGAAATATCGCACCAAAGCAAAGAGATAGACTGAAAGATACAACTTTAAATACTATCATTGAACAATTAGGATTAACTGATGTTATATTAGAAGAAGTGAAAGATGTTAGAGGTGTGGGAGTTATTCATAGATTTAAGGATATAAATACTGGTGAGCCAGTTTATATTACAGTAACTGTTGGAGTATCTAAAAAATATCCAACGAAAAAAGCAAAAGGAAAAATTGATAAAGTAGTAGCCGACCAAAAAGAAACTTTAGATTTATTCTAAAGTTTTTTTATTAGTGTCAGTTGAGGTTAGTGTCAGATCAAAGTTAGTGTCAAAAAAATTGGGTTAGTGTCTTAATATTGTAGGTGCGGTTAGTGTCGTAAAGTTAGTGTCTAAGATTTTGGACACTAACTATAATTTAGACACTAACTCTTTTTTTTGTGACACTAACTTGCCGCACCGACTGACACTAACTGAGATTATATGTTGTTTTATGATGTTAAATATGTTATAATTAGTTATACCAGTTGAAAGGGGTTAAAAATAAAATGAAAATATTATTACTAGATGTAGAAGCCACGCCGAATAGACTAATTTATGACATAGGTTATATCATAGCCGAATTAGATACTGAAAGCAATTCATTTATACCAATTAAAAAAAGACAACATATTATCGAAGAAATTTTTGATAATAGACCATTATTTGATACATCATATTATCACAAAAAACGACCTAAATATTATGGACTATTGAGAGCCGAAAACACCACCGAAAAAATACTACTAAAAGATAGTTTAAAGGAATTAAGAAAAGATTTAAAAGATAATGATATTAATACAATCGTTGCTTTTAATAGTAGTTATGATGTTGGAGCGTTCGAAAAAACTTGCGGTTATTACCACAAATCAAATCCAATAGCCGAGAAAAATGACATATGTATTCAAGCATTATCAAATAATCATATACATAATACTAAAGATTATGAGGAATTTTGCAAATATAATAATTATTATACTGACAAGGGCTATTATAACACAAATGCTGAAATTACTTATAGATACATCACCGAACAAAATAATTTTATTGAAGACCACACAGGACTAAAAGATTGTGAGATTGAACTACAAATATTAAACTATATACTAGCAAACGGTGGAACGCTAGAGAGTTTAGAAAAATTATTTTTCAAAACTGATATAAAGCAAACCTTCACTATTGAAGTAAAAGACAAAAAAACCAATAAAATAATAACTACAAATAGATATAAATATGAACAAAAAAGAAGTAGTGGAAATAATAAAGTTACATTATATAAATAGGGGAAACCCTATTTTTTTCTTTAGTTTAGACACTAACTGTTAGTGTCTAGATTTTAGACACTAACTAAAATTTTTACCGACACTAACTGAATTTAATACTTGATTTTATTTTAAAATTTTGGTATAATATATATAAAGGAGTGATAAAATGAATAAAATACAATATAAGTTAGTTTTATCAAAAGAAATTAAGGTATTAGAAGATGAATTAGAAACAAAACAAATACTATTAAAAACTATTATTAATGAGGAAAAACTCCAAAAAGAAAATAAAGAGTTACAAGAGAGGATTGTGACACTAACTGAAGAAAACCTCTTGTAATTGTATAGTATATATGGTATAATAGTATTAGAAAGAGGTGGGAATTATGAGTATGAAAATAAATGTTTATATTATTGTAGAAGATATACAATATGAAGAAACTAATAATATTGATGTTACTACTAATGAAGATTGTGCTAAGTCAAAATGTGAACTACTTAATGCAGTTTCAGATGAAGAAACTTCATATTATATTGAAACGTGGGAATTATGAGAAAAACTATTGCAACTCTAGTTTATGAGTGGGCACGTACTGAAATAATATGTCCCTATTGTGGATATAAACACGAAATTGAAGAAGAACATAATGATTCAATGGAATGTTATGAATGTGAAGAAGAATTTGAAATTGATGGAGAACAAGATTTAATCTTTTAATCTTGTAATCTCTTTTTATTTAGACACTAACTTGCCGCACAATTAGACACTAACTGATAATTATCTCTTGTAATTGTATAATATATATGGTATAATTATATAGTAAGGTGGTGAGAAGATATGAATGACTTAGAAAAATTAAAGAGATATGAACAGTTATACAGGATAGCCGTTGATGATTATTGTTCGTCATCTTTACCAACTAAAAGAACAACAAAAGGACTTAATAGAATGATACGATATGATAAAAAAATAGATAAGATTAAAAAAATAGATAAAGGGAGTAAACTATGATATGCACAAACTGTAATAATGAAGTAGAAGATATAATGTTTTGTGACTTATGTAAAGAAGAGTGTGGAGAAGCATATTGTGATGATTGTAATCCAAGTTGTAATAGATTTGATAATGAACAACTTATTGAATTAAAACATAAATAAAAGGGAGTGTTAATATGAATGAATGGTTAAAGTTTTATATATTTTCTAGTCTTATGTTGTGGTTTATTATAACATTATTACTTGTCTTAGCAAATAAAGATATTAGATTAAGAAATCTTAGAGTATCATATATTATTGATGTAAGTTTTCTTGAAAGGTTTGAAGGATATTTACGTATACTAATAATAAGTTTTATTCCAATTGTTAATATTATAATATTATTTAATACATTAGCATATAGAGAAAAAATAGTTCTTGAAACCATTAAAGATATTAAAATTAAATATAAAAAGAGATTTTAATCTCTTTTTTTATTTAGTTTAGACACTAACCGTCAGTGTCTTAGTATGTAGACACTAACCACTTGACATTTCCACCCATATATGTTATAATTATAGACACTAACCTCAATTTATTCCGACACTAACCCTTGTCAACCCCTTGACACACTTATTCCGACACTAACCATGACACTAACCTACCAGCACCCTGACACCAACCTATGACACTAACCCCTTGACACTAACCCTCGGAGAGCGTAATGTATACCTCTAGGAGCAGCAGCAGCCTATGTGCGTATGGAGCAGGAGCAAGCACTTTTAAAATGAAAGCGCTTCCAATATTTGACTTTAGCTAAATTTTGATTTTTTGCAAAAATAGGGGTATAATTAGTTATAAATTTGATAGAAAAATAAATGTTTATATTCTATCTAAATTCTACTTATAGAGTGTTGATAATACTTAGTTTATATGGTATAATTAAGTATAATAAAATAAGAAAAGGAAGGTATTAAACTATGGAGAACTTAAAGGGATTTGCTGAAGTGTTCTACGATGAAAAATTCGGAACTAACTACAGCGAGAAAAAAGAGAGTGTAACTATCAAACAAAACGATAGGAACAGATTCAAGAAAGAATTAATGCAAGCATTACTAGAAGATTTAGGTGTAGTATTTGATAACGTGGGAGTTGTTGATGAAGGTATTGCAGTAGAACTACCTAATGCCGAAGAAGGTAGCGCAGTAGTAGTATTTAACTGCAAGTTTAAAAACTTAGACTATGATTTCGATGAACAAGTTGAAGCATACGCGGCTGAAGTGATACGTAAAGAAAAAGATAAACTAGAACGTGAACAGGCTCGTAGAACTAAATTTAAGAATGAAACAGAGGCTCGTGAGAAACGTAAACAGAAGCAATCAGAAAAAGGGGAGTAGTCCTCTTTTTTATTTGCCCTCGCGCGCATCAGACACTAACCTAGACACTAACTTTGACACTAACACCATAGTTTTTCAATATATCAAAATTTTAGGAGCAGCAAAAACTTGAACAAAACCGTAATTAATGCTATAATAAATTATAGTAAAATACACACTAGGAAAAATGTAAGATAATAGAATGGGAAGTAATGGTTCGGGAAAACTAAATACGATTCAATCACAAAGATGTAAATAATAATACTTATAATCGTACACCTAAGAGAAGGAATATTACTTCTCTTTTTTTTGATGCGACTAAATGCAAAAAAAAAAGAATAAACCAAATCGTTGTGTGGTTTGTTCTTCTTCCTGCTGTGACATCGGTCATGACTCCTATTCACTACTGGTATCTAGATTTGATGATTTATAGTGTACGCGTTCTTATACATTATTCGATACGAGAGCGACCCTATCTGCGCTGTTTTTAATATCCTGTTCTCTCAGGTTCACCAATAGGAATATTCAACGTGTTAGTCCATAAATATTATCTAACCTTGTGCGCACGGGAGATAGTCGTTGAATACTCTTATTGATGAGCGAGCAGCTACTCTTACTAAGGCTATTATAGCCAACTACTCGCTCATAGAAAGGGGGATTTGTGTTAATTAATAACACATATATAATAATGTTTTTGCGGATTACTCTTACATGTCCTCAGCCGCATGCGCATGCAGGATTCAATGTATGCATTTTATCTTTATGAATAGTCGACTATTCACAAGACTTGTGATGTACTTCAAGCAACATTATTATATATCTATCATTAATAACACATTGGTATGTATCAAAGCCCTGAAGCAACGACTCCTAGTGACACAGTTATGATATAGGTCACTATCCTTCTCACTAAACTGTCATCCAAACGCTTGTTGAATGTTGAAACATACTAATCTATTATTAATAATACATATAATTACATAATCCATAGTAGGTGGCGATTAGACATTCTACTATTTTGCTCAAGGTAATCATCCTATTACAGCATCGCACCTTTATCAAGAGGAATTGATGCTCTTTTATGTAATTATATCTATTATTAATTAATATAAGATTTAATCATTGGTGTTTGTGTGGGGCAACAATATATCCCACTCTTTTTTGGCTTCATTAATCGACCGTGCAAGTCATGATATCCAAGTCACTATTTTTATAAACATACAGAGGCACTTTGTATATAACCTAGTTTGTTCTAGACACCAATGATTATACCATTATATTTATTATTAATCGGATGGCTGGTGAGCGCATTTTTACCTCATTCTACTTTATAGGACTACTCTGTACGATTTTCCATGACCACGAGGACCAATTGCCATACTTGCGTATTCTAACCATCTGATTTAATTTTGAAAGGGGTGATAAGACTTTTTGTCTCTGGCATCTTATCAAGTGGGTGACTAGTTCCACAGCCTGCTCTTTATCTCACATGACGTCATTATGTTATCTAACTTTCTTAGGAAAAGTTTTTCTTTTGTTTCAACCTTATAATATATTATATAACAGTTTTAGGTTTTTATCAAATTTTAAATAAATCTAATTTTTAATTAAACACAATAGTATTATTAATCATTCAATACTCATGGTCTTATTTGGTACTAAGTACTGTCTGCGCGCAACCATCTGGCTTCTATTGTTTACACATCTAGCATTCCGTCCTAGAGATTAATAATACTATTCTATTTAATTAATAATTAAATTCACATTAGGTTAAGTCACTACTCTATCGCAGAAGTTAGTATGTACAATTTTGTTTGGTTTAACCTAGGCATTGTACCTTCCACCGCAACTGTGGGAATTTATCCTCTCTCATTCGCGCCTAATGTGATTTAATTGTATTTATTGGCGGGGAGTTGCACCCTCTTTCTTTAATGACAGTTTATCGTATTCACTGACAACCAACCTGCTCTTCTATACGAGGCACTTCCAATAATTTCATAAGAGGTTACCCATGCTATTCGGTGTTCCTTGTTAGCCTCTTACTAAAGATTGTTATTAAGATAAATTATAGATAGGTATCGAACCCATCCTCTTCAGCATCGTACAATATTGTACCCCAATACCGCGTGCGCCATCACACTCATAACTTATTTCTTTTTCAACCTTATAATATATTATATCATTATTTTCATCAATTTACAAATTCTTTTTATTCAATTTTATCATTTTTAGCCTATTTTTAGCTATTTTTAAGCATATTTCATCAATAATGTGTGCTTTTCTATCACTTATAACTAATTATAACAGTTTTTTGATGAAATTGCAACATTTCGTAGGCGTTCGGACACTAACTTAGGCTAAATTTTGACTTAATGATTAGATTGAGCGGGCTAACTAAATTTGACAAGCTAGTCAAATTTTTGCTAAACCTTTTTATTCGCCCGCAACAAATTTAGACTTTTGGCTAATTTAATGTTATTATTAGTTAAAGAAATAAAAGAGGTGAGATTATGGCAATAGAGATATACGTACGTGAAGCAGATGATAGTATTAAAACATACGGTGCTAGAGACTATAACAGTACGCCTAGTAATCTACCAGTAGGCTCAACAGCAATGCAAATTGGAACTACAATTTTATATGTATGGACTGCTGAACACTCATGGGAGAGACCTCAACGACCTAAGTCTAACCTTAATAAATTTAGTACACCTCCTGGTTTAATAGAATGGACAAGACATCCTGTGTATAATGTTACTGATGGTGTATATTATTACGATTATAGTGAGAGGTGATGAGATGATAGTAGAGATATACGTATATACAAAAGAAGGTACAAAAATATATGGCGCTAAAGACTTAGATAGTTGCCGCGATTTACCTGCTGGATCGAGAGCAAGAGTAGATGGTATTGATTATAGGTGGAATGGTGAGCTGTGGTCATTAGAAGAACGATGGACACTTGGGAATGTTGGTGTTTATGATGGGATGTATAAGATACATAATCTATCTACAAAGTTTGGTATGGCACCTGTTAGTGATTATGCAATATATAGTGCCGCAAAAAATTAGCTAAATCAAAAGTTGAAAAAAAGCTAAAAACGTAGTATTATTAGTTATAAGGTTGAGAGAGTAGAAAAATCAAAACAAAATAAAAATTCGAAAATTAATCTTACAAGGTTTTGACTAAAAGTTAAAATCATAGTATAATAAATCATAGTAATAAAGAAATACAAAAAACTAAAATAAAAAGGAGAACAAAATTATGGAAAACACAAATGTTGAGAACGTAGAGGTAACAGAAGTAGAAGTGGTAGAAGTTGGAACTGTATTCACTGAAGCAGGTAACTTAAAGAGAGATATACACATCAAGTCAAAAGAATCAGCAATGGAAATGATTGCAGGAGCAATTGAAGCAAGAGGTTTAGAAGTAGTAGTATCTAAGAATAAAACATTATACTTTGTAACTGAAGTAGAAGGTAAAAATGTATATGTAGAATTCAATGTATCAGTAGGTGTTAAATCTCCTGAGGATAAAGCATCTAAAACTGCTAAGAAAGTAGTTAAGGAAGATGAGAAAGCAGAAGTATTAGCATTATTCTAAGATCAATAAGAATAGTAATAACCAATGAGTAAACAATAAGGAGTGTAGATAGTTATACTCCTTTTTCTCATACTATCTTTCAATGTGGGAACTATATGTATAACACCTGTTAGTAGTCTTCTTACAATTAATCGAACTAAGAGATTAGTCCGAGTCTTACTAATCGTTTTTATTAGTCGTTTTGATTATATGTTGCATATTGGAGGTGACAAGATGGAATCACATGATATTTTGATGATAAGTGTTGGTGTAATAGGTTTATTTATAATGTCAATACCACTTATAGGTAGTATAATATTTCGTCATGAAATGAAGAAAGAAGAATCAATAAAAGGTAAGGAATGGTAGCAGTAGTATAGTATATTTTAAGTTGGAGGTGACAAAATGAACGCAGGAATTGTTTTTTCTATTATTATTAGTGTGTTAGGTTTGTTTTTCTTACTTACACCACTCATAGGTATATGGATAGAAAGTCGCATAAGAAAGAAAAAAGAAAGACTGAAGGGTAAGGAGTGGTAGTATGACAGTATACTTTATGCTGGAGGTGACAAAATGGATGCTTATAGTTATTTTATATTGAGTATGTTTATTGTAACAATACTTATAATGTTTGCACCTCTGATAGAGAGGATAGCAATATATCATGGAAAAAAGAGGCACTTAAAAAAACATAAGAAACAAGAATTAAATAAAGGTAAGGTGTGGTAATATGATAGTGACAATGTTAGAAGGTTTTTTTATTATAATGCTTGCAATCTTGATTGCTGTGTTTATAGCAATTGTTATAATTGGTTCGATAGCGCTCGTAGCAGATTATAAGATATGGCGCAAGAATAGGAAAGAAATGCAACAACAAAAAGTAAATAAGGAGTGGTAATATGATTAGTTTTTTAGTTGTGGTAATTGCATTTGTGATTGCTATGCTTATATCAATTATTATAATTGCTTGGATAGAGTTCGGAGTAAGTTATAAAAGTATAGAAAAGAAGGAACTTAAAAGAAAAAAGAAAGAAGTGCAACAACAAGAAGTAAGTAAAGGAAAGAAATGGTAATATGATGGAGTTTATGGTAGAGTTTATGGGTGGTATAATTATTTTTATTCTTTTTATATTTGTTATTATGTTTATATCAACAATTATTGCTTTTTGGATACAATCTATAATTGAATTAATTACCTATTTATATAGTAAAAGGTGGTGGTAAATAATGGGGTTTTTGAGTATAATTGTATACTTTATAATGTTAATGCTTGTTTCAACTACAGTAACTATAATACTTACCCTAATTGAAAGATTACGTGTGACAAGACGGAATAAGAAGCAAAAACGTAGTGAGAAACTAAATGATGCGGCTAAAGGCAAGGTGTGGTAGTGTGTTTAAACTAGTAGTGGGTCTATTAGAATTAGTTATGTGGTTGTTTATAGGAGTATTTACTATATCCTTTGCAATAGCTATATTTCTTACAATATTTTTAGTTTTTGGTTAGGAGGAGATTGTATATATGATTAAATTATCAGTATTGTTATTGAAGATTAAGATTAAAGTTAAGAAAATAATTAAGAAAACAGGTATAATTGAATTTTTTTTATCATTAGATTAATTACATTTATCCCATAGGGATAGGAGAGAAGGTATATTATGATAGTTATTATGAAAAATAAAGAAACAAAAAAAGAATTACATATTGATGTTAGTAAAATTAGTATGATAGAAGTAACTGAAAGTGAAGTAGGTATATATTTAGTTGAAGAAGTAGATAGCATAATTTTTGATAAAAAAGAATATGATAACACAGATGTGTTAGTTAAAGCATTTCATTCTATTAACTTTGGAGTTTATAGAACATGAAAATGATGAAAAAAATAAAAATAAAGAAGATTTTAATGGGTATGCTATCAGGTAGTTTGTTTTGGCTATTTACATTAATATTGTTTATGTTACTTTGGAATTAAAGGATGTTCGACTGACGTGGTCTAGTCGATGCGGCTAAAGGAGGTTATATGGAAGCCAGTATGAGAAAACATGTTATAAATATATGTAAAGATTTTATTTTTCTAGTTATATTTGCACTTATAATAGGAATATTTATAGATATACATATATGGATAACAATAGGATTTTATGTTATATTTGCAATTATTAGACTTATAGTATTATGGTATAGATATAAAATGAGATTATGGAGGATATTAAATGAATAACAGAAGTAAAGAAAGAACTAGAAAAGAAGAAAGATTTGACAGAACAGTGTATCAAATAATAGTGATTGCTATTATAGTATTAATTATTAAGACATTGTTACCAGTTATATTTATTGCTGCAATTGTTGTTGCTACAATAGTTTTATGGGAATGGATATCAAAAAAACTATTTATGTGGAGGATGTTGAATGACTAAAACGTATGAGTGTAGTGTGTGCGGGCAAGTATGGATAATTAACATGGCTGACCTAGAAGAAGGACAAAAGCCAACATGTTATGATTGTGGTAGAGAATTTAAAAAGAATGATGAGGCGAAGTGAGATGGGAGAATTTGTTGGTAGGTTACTATTTATAACTGATTGTGGAGAATGTAATCAATTTATCGAAGGTAAATGTATAGAATTAAATAAAGAAGTAGAAGAAACAACATTTAGAGAAGATTGTACATTGACAGCAATATATGCTGAAAGTGTTAATGAGGTAGAATAATGAAGCAGGGTAGAATATTAATTATTACTAAATGTAATGAATGTTACCAACACAAGTTTGGCTTATGTAAAATAACAAGCCATAGTATAACAGAAGATAGCAGTATATTGACTACTTGCCCGCTTCAACCAATTAATGTACCAGACATTAATGACTTAGAGGAAGTAGAAGTAATTGAAACAATGCCATATGATGATACAAGAGTAGATATAATTCAATAGCAAAAAGGAACAATGGTTGCAAGATTGTTCCTTTTTTTATTGGGCTGAAACTATGATGGCTTGACACTAGACGGTGCGGCGGACTTACGTCCTTCGCGGGGTAAAATATCTTTTTTAGATATCGTCAGTAGGCGAAACATCTTAGGCTCCAGCTTGTTCCTTTATTTATATAAGAAATTATAACATAATCCACCACGACTTTGCAAATTTTTGCTCCGCTTACTCATACCGAATAATTCGTTCGCCACTATTATCTAAGTTTTCTATCCATTGTAACTCTCGATTATATCTATCATTAGGTTTCCATCCTTGTATATAGTCTTTCTTAAATACCCAATAATGATTGAATACAAACCCTGAGTCTACATGATTATTACAGGAGCGAGAAATAAAGAAAGATGCCCTGTCGTGGTCTATACTGTTTGCGGCAGAAGTAATACTAGAATATTCTGCAATTATCTCATATGTAATTGGAGCCACTTTTATTACAGCCTTGGCTTCGCCAGTATCTATTAATGGCTCTTGATTATTAAGAGTCGGATTTAATGCGTAATAGTAATAGTTTTCTAGTCGTGCCATTTTAGTTAAATTTTCTTCCTCTACTATTATTTCAAATCTATGTGTTTCAACTCCATATTCTCTTAATGATTTTGATATTGACGAATTGTATGCGTTTGAGTTTGGATTTTTAGATGAGTATATATGATGTGCCCATCTCTTTTTAATATCTATACTTTTACCTATATAGAGTCCTCTATTTTTAGTGTTGATAATTCTATAAATTCCTGATTTCAATTTTCTACCACCTCTAACAAAATTATAACATATAAAGTCTAAAAAGTCAAATCTTTTAAACGTTAAGCATAAAAAAAGGATTGAGGTTTATTCCTCAATACCTACGTCTATTTCTATTTCCAATCTCATTAGCTTCCCTAATGGCACCATTGATAGCTAACATAATTGCCATCAGAGGTAATGCTATTAATGAACTCATTGTCATATGAAACCAATAACCATATCCATTCCAAACTACACCTATTAATGATATCATTAATACTATCAAATCAAGAAATATTAAACCTATTAATATTCTAGATACTTCTTTCATTATCTCTCCTCAATTCTTAATACTGCTTCTAACAATATAACTGTTTGATAACTATCTAATAAACCATCAAGTATCTTTTCTTTTGGATATACTTCTTCTGCATTTGTTAAATCTACAACAGTATAAGTTGAAAAGAATGTATCATATATTGGCATTCCAATAAATATCTTATCTGGAGTAATAAATTGGTATATTTTACCCAGCTCCAGTTTTGTGCATGAAATCTTCATACTTTTGCTATATTCTATCTTCATTAGTCTTCATCTCCTTCATCACATTCACAATCATAGTTTACATCACGGCCGCATTCTTCGCATACTTCAACGTTCCTAATGTCATCAAAATATGATAAGTCTCTTTTACAATGTGGACATTCATCCACTTCTACTCCAGCTGTATCTCCAAGATAAACTATAAAATCAGTATCCTTTTGGTCTATTTCTTTTCCACAGAATGGACAATGACCTGATGCACTTACTTGATATATATCTAAATTCATAATGTTTTTCTCCTTTTTTTTATTTATCCCAGTTATCTATAATCACATTGAACCCACATTTTTGTAATGTCCTAGTAGACCATTTATAAGTTTCTCCATAAAATGTATGAGTGCTTAAATAATGATTATCATATACATCTACTGAATTGTTTTTAGATTGTATCCAACCTTTATAATCATTTACTTCTAGTATATGTGTTTCACTTTCTTGTGGGATTAACGTCCTTAATTCTTCCCAGTTTTTAATAAGTATAGCATTTGGATATTGTTTATTAAATGGTAAATTTTTAACTTTTAATGCTTTAGCCTTTTGTTTCCTTTGTAATTTAACTCGTTTTCTATCTTTTACTTTACCTTGCATTATTTTTACCTCTTTTCAACTCTATAATATATTATAGCATTGATTTTACTTTTTTGCAAAATTAAACATTAAAATTTTTGATAACGACTTTTGATTTTTAGCCAAATTAAATATATAATATATTATAGAGTTAGAAAAGGGGAAATTATTATGAAATATAAAATACATTTTGCATATAGAGGTGCATGGGACGAAGAGTTTGTAATAGAAATGTTTAAAGAATTCACAAGTTATGATACACCTAAAGAAGCAATAGAGAATATGCAATCAGCAGATCTACAAGAGGATGCTGTTATATTATTTAGTTATGATGTTGAAACTAACAAACTAACAATGATTGAAGGTACATTTCCATATGAACCAGGTGAATACTTTAAGAAATATAAAATAAATACTTATTAAGGGAGATTATTATGAAAACGTTAACAGTAAATGCGGCTAAGTTGATTATTGCAAAAAGATATTCATTCATGCAGTTACTTGAAGAATGGGATAATGCAGGTCTGGAAGCAACTTCTGGTGCTGACCAATATGAAACCTTTGAGTCTGATGAAGAAAAAGATGAGTGGTTTCATGAAGAAATGAGTGACCCATTTTATGATACAAATGGTATATTTGCTGACCAAATAGAACCAAGAGCATGTGTTGAAATGAGTATTGATGAGCGAATTGAACTTAAACAATGGATTATAGAAACGATAAAACAACATAGTGATATAGAATACAATGAATTACGTAAGCAAGCATACAAAAGAACTTGGTGGCAACTAATATGGTTTAGAGGTGCTAAATATGAGGATTAATAAATGGAAAAAAGTAATAATTAAAGCATTAAGAGTAGCAGTGCCAATAACGGCTTTTACTGGAGTAGTATCTGGTGCAATTGAATATAGTATCAAATCATTGGCAGATGGTTGGAGTATGTTAGCAACAATCTCTGGAGTAATAGTAATATTTGGAATGCTTGGAATTACTTTAGCTGCGTTATGTTTAGTATTAGATAGTGCTTTTGAAGAATTATTATCAACAGGTAAAGTAAATTGGTAAAGAAGAATTAAAGAGGAGCGTTAATAAATGAAAAGATTCCAAGATATAATTAATATAATACTATTAGGTATTATTGTTGGTTTCACAGCATTTGTTTTAATACAAGAGCCAGGATCTAGTACTGATATGCAAAATCAAATCATAGTTGATGGTGGTTTAACAGAAATGCCTGAACTACCAATATGTTTCTATAACGACTGTGATTTAATATGGGAGGAATAGATGTGATTAAAGTAAATGACTATAAGGCGAAGCCACGAGGTGCGCGCAAAGAGAAGTTATATAAACGTAGAATTGTTTTTATAGATATGTTAAATGATACAAATAAAATGTCTTGTATATTACTGGCAGAAGATAACTGGTATTACTATGTTAAGATGCCTGCAGGACATGAAACAACTATTACAAAATCTGGTAGATGGATGCCTAAAGAAGTTCCATCATTATTTTAAGGAGAAGTTATGATTAATTTTAGTGAATTACAAAAGTTAAATAGTAAATATGGTAAACTGGCTACAGAGATGGTTTCATTAGAAGAAATGAAAGAAATTGTTTTAAACCATGATATAACAAGAATGACTTTTGCTGTAGAAGGTCATGATTCTAAAGGTCATAATTTGACAATGAGAATACGTCAATTTTTTGTTGAAGATACAAGCATATTAAATCTAATAACTCATAATATGTTAAAACACAAAGAAGATATGATGGATATCGAAAGAACATTCCACGAAGTAAAAATCGTTTTAGAAAAAGAGGAAAATAATGATTAGAAAAATAATAATACAATTGTTAGGGATTTATGGAATTTTGATGGTTGTTGCTAGTTACTTTTATTTCGCATATTTAATATCATTACCATTTATAGACTGGGTATTGGCTGAAACTACAGCTCTAAAATTTAGTATATTTATAGTATTACTACTTACTTTAAGTGTAATTTATTATTATGTTATTGAAGAGGTCAGTCCTATTATAGAAGACTGGCTAAATGAATTAGAAACAAAAAGAAAAACAAAACAAAGAAATAAACAATATAATAAACATAATAATAAACATAATAATTATGATAATCACAAATAGAGGAGAAAAATTTTATTCATTCATATAATAGAGCCTACATAGGCTCTTTTTTATTGTTTGTTGCGGCTTAAAGCACAAAAAAAGACCATCTCTGGTCTTGGTTTGCGAAGCTCATAGCGGGAACTATGAAACCTCTAGAAATGTAAGGTGTGGCATAAACCACTTTATGAACTTAGGGTCGGGAAGCCCTAATAATAGGGGATAAATATTTTTTACTTACCCTCTATTATTAAGGCAAAAGGATTTAAAAAGGAGATAAACATTCTTTTTCAACCTTATAATATATTATATCCCAATTTTCTATTAAAAGCAATTTTTTGTTACCTAAAGCATTTATATTCATTGCATTAAAAAAATTGATTTTTTTCTAAAAAAATGCTATTATATAGTTGTAAGAAAAAAGAAAAAGAAAAGGAAGTGTTTATATGAATGTAAGTGTAAAACAGTTTGGTAATAGAGAAGAAGTGAAAGCATTTGTTGAATCAAATGCACAACTAACTAGACAAGAAATGCGAGATAAAGTAGCACAAGAAGGTCGTTTATTACTACCAGAAATATCTGGTTTCAATGCAATGGGACTTGTTAGACAAGGTTATACTTTAGAAACAATTATTGCTGAATATCAAGGTAACACAAAGGGAGTCTTAACTATATTAAAGAAGGACTAATCCGGAGAGTGAGTACAACATGAGCATTATTGATTTGCATGATGTTATTTCAAAAGCAAAAGTAGAATATGAAAAAGAAATAAATAACATTGAAGAGAAATTAAATCAAAAAATTAGAGAAAAAAAGAAAGATGTTTTAAATGTATATGTATATGGAGAATTAGAAGAAGAAAATATAGATGTAAGTATACAATTTATAACAAATAAAACTATTTATATTAGTATATTATTAAATGAAGATAGTGAAGAAGAAGAGGAAGAAGATAATAAAGAACTAATAGATATAATTAAAGAGGTTATATATGGCTAGCAAGAATACAGTAGCATTTATTAAACAGTTGCGGCAAGAAGAGTATACACAAAAACAAGTTAGAATAATAACAAAGATTCCACAGTCAACACTTAGTAGGATATGGAATAACAAAACATATTTAGATATACACCCCAATGAATATATAATAGATATAAAATTAGAAACAAATAAAGAAACATTAAATAAGATACTTGAATTAAATGAAATCCCTGGTGGTAGAGGAATTAGTAAAGAAGATGCCACATATATTAAGTTATTAAAATATTTAGATGTAGATTTTAATGATATACGAAAATTATTCTATGATGTATCAACAAAAAAGTTAAAAAATAGTTGGCATTATGATAGAAATGATATATTACAATTCAATAGTAAATTAATAGGTATAGAATTAGAAAATTACATACAACTAATACAATAAGAAGGTACTTTTATGACAGAGATGTTATAAATTTGACTTTCTTTTTCATTTCTGTTATCTTTAATTATAAGATGATAATAAAGAATATGCTCGTTAGACCCGGGACGAAGACGAGTAAATAAAAAAAGAAATAAATAAGGTGATATATTATGGCAGAAAACATGGGTTACGGTGGAGCAATAATGCCGAATGATGTAGCAACACTAGCTTTACTTGGTGGAGGTAGAGGCTATGGTTATGGTGGTGGAAATGGATATGGTAGCAGCTATTTAACAGCACAAGCACATGCAGACGGAACTGGTTTAGGAAACAGAATGACTATGGGGCATGCATTATTAACTGAACAAGTTAAACAATCAGAAAGTGCAACTAAATTTGGTTTAGAAGCAAATGCAAACGCATTTAGTGAAGGTAGACAATCTAATGAATTTAATAGATTAAATGATGTTGCTTGGCAAAATCGTTTAGATATTACAGACAAACTAGATAGAATTCAGTTAAATAATTTAAGAGATATCGCAAATAGAGATCTAGCTCAAGCAGGACAAATTGCAGATGTTCGTAGAGATATTGCAGATTCAGCGAAAGATACAGCAAAATGTTGCTGTGATGCTCAATTAATGGCAACACAAAACCAAGCAATGACAATGGCAGCAATTGCAGCATTAGAAACTAGAGGAATCTCTAGAGAATTAGATGCAGCACAATCAAGAATTACTCAATTAGAAACTATTGATGCATTAAGAGACAGAGATCATCGTAGATAATAACTAACTAAAGAGTAGAATAACAAACAAACTAGACAAGAGGATGTTATTCTCTTGTCTTTTATTAATTATTAAATGAGGTGGTTATTATGCCAAACTGTACATTAACACAGGGTTTCTGGAAAAATCATGTTGAGGAGTCAACATGGGAGAGCATCACTCCTAATGGTGCATTAAGTCCGTTCTTTGATACAGACTTTACATATTTAGGTGTTTTAAATGAAGCACCAGCAGGTAATACATATTTCATATTAGCACATCAATACATTGCAGCGATTTTAAATCAATTTAATGGTGCAGATGTACCTACAGAAGTGCAAGAAGCGATTGATAGAGCAGAAGAAATATTCGAACTATATACTCCTACTGAAATTGGAGAATTAGAACCACAAGATGAATTAAGAATTGAAATTATTGAATTGGCAACATTATTAACTGATTATAATGAAGGAATTATTGGTCCTGGTCATTGTCCTGAAGAAGATGGTGAAAATGAAGATATAGTAATTGATGTTCAAGAACAAGAACAAGAAATTGAACAAGAAATTGAACAAGAACAAGAAATTGAACAAGAACAAGAAATTGAACAAGAACAAGAATTTGAACAAGAACAAGAATTTGAACAAGAACAAGAACAAGAGCAAGAAACCGAAATAAAAATTGGAGATATTAGTATTAAGGGAGGAGATGTTAGAGTGGAAGTTGTTAATAGATATAAAACTGACATAGAACAAGAACAAGAGCAAGAACAAGAAATTGTTCAAAATGAAACAGAAAATTCTAGAAATGGTAATTATGATTATGGTCGTAGAAATGGTTGTAGATGTGTACAAGTTAAGATTTTTGAAGAAACACATTCAAGAAATCTAGAAACAATACAAGAAAGAGCAAATAATTTCTTATCACGTTTAGATCCAGACGATGTAATAGATATTGATTATCAAGCAACTGTAGAACATGGTCATCCAGTTTATTATATTTATATTACATTCGAAGATGAGTGTTACGGATAAGTATGAATGATATAGTATTTAAAGAATTTAATAAACAAATGAACAGAGAAACTGAAAGTGCTTTTATTTATTTAGCACTTTCTACTCATTTTCAATTCTTCAATCTAAAAGGAATAAGTAAGTTTTTTGAGAAAAGATATAAAGAAGAATTAGAACATATGTTTAAATTTCAACAGTTTTTATTAAGTAACAACCATCATCCAATTATTAGCGAGATACCTAAACCAATTGCACAGATAAGTGATGCTTTGTTTGCATTTGATTTAGGACTAGCACATGAAAAGAAAATAACAAAACATATTCATGATTTAGTTGATTTAATAAGAAAAGAAGATTGTAAGGTTGCTGAACCATTCTTAAGTAATTTTGTTGCAGAGCAAATACAAGAAGAATCTATGTTTGCTCATATAAGAGATGTAATTGAAACACAATTAGGATTAGATAACATTTACCTACTAGATAAAGAGTTAAGAGATAAATATGAAATAGAATGTTGTACTTAAATAACATAAATTTTGAGGCTAAAAATTGATTTTTAGCCTTTTCTATTATATTATATATTATAAGAAAGAAAAAAGGAGTGATTATGTATGATAAAGAAATTGAATAAGAAGATAGTTATTAAGCGTGAAGAATTAAATATACCTAATGAATTACATAAACAACACATACATAATTACAAAGGTGCGGGCGCGCAACGCAATAAGAAAAAGTATTACAGACCCCAAGAAAATAAAAGGGGATATGAATAAGAGTAAAAAGAAGTAAAAAATAGATTTGTCCCCTATTTGGGAGAAGGAGTGATTATGTATGGTAAAGACATTGTTAGAAGATTTGGCAAAAGAATATGAATGTGATCCTGTTGATTTACTAAAAAATTTATTAGATTTGAATGGAATAGACAAACTTGTTCGTGTAACTTCTATTAAAGAAATGCGTGAGTTATTGACATCAAAAAGTTCTATTGGAAAAAAAGTTAATGAAAAATCAATTGTATTTGACATATTAAGACAAGTTAATAAAATGAGTGAAGGATTTCACTAAAATTAAGGAGGAATTATGAACTATAAACTAGATAAAAGTGATGTATTAATGATTTTTGCGGCTAAAGATAATCGTATACAGGAATGGTATAATGAATACTATGGAGCACACAACGGTCAACCAACTGATGATACATTATATTCAATTTCAAAAAGTTTAATTGATAAAATCAATGCATGGCCTCAAGTTATGTTAGAGTTACAATTAAATAAAACTACAAAAAGAATAATGAATGAGTTTCGTTTTCAGGAAAAACACTTTAAAACAGACATTTATCATCTTGGTGTAAACTTAGCAGAGCCAACGCTTGAAGAGTGGATGTGGTATGCTATTAGAATATTCTTCCAGTTTAGAAAAGTAACATGGATGGATGAAAATGCTCCTGTTGAATGGAAAATATGGGTTCAAGAAGCAAGAGCGAAATATAAAAAGGAGGAAATATCATGGAAAGAGAAAAATTTTTACAAAAAGAAGTTAAAGAAAGATATGAATATTTAGAGTCATTAGGATATAATGTAATGGGTGTATTCCTTTATGGTTCTCAGAACTATGAAATGGATATTTATACTGATGACTATATGAGTGACATAGATGTTAAAGCATTTGTTTTTCCGTCATTAGATGACATTGTTGCGGGGAGACGTATGGTAAATGAAGTTATTGAATTAGAAGATAAATCACATATTGAAGTAAAAGATATTAGAAAGTTGCCAGAATTACTAGAAAAAGCAAATCCTGCATATTTAGAGTTATTATTTACTAAATTTAAAGTAATTAATCCTAAATATGAAGACATATTTGAAGAAATCTTTGAAACAAGAGAAGAAATCGTACATGCAGACTTTGATAGATTTGTAGGTGCTTGTTTCGGTATGTTTATGGAAAAGAAAAAAGCATTAAGACATCCATATCCTACAATTTTACATAAGATTGAAAAGTTTGGATATGATCCTAAGCAATTACATCACATGTTTAGATTATATAATTTCATTTATGAAATTACAGAAGTCGGTGTAACATTTGAACAAGCATTAGTTCCAAAATATAAAGAGTATTTGCTTAAAATTAAAACAGGTATTGCATACAAAAATGAAGATATTGATGCACTTATTGTACCATTAGAAGAAGAGTTTCGTGCAATGAGAGCAAAAGTTAAATTTACTAAACATATTAAAAATGAAGAAGTAATTAATTTTGTTAGAGAATTAATTTACGATATGATTAAAACAAGCGTTATTAATAAATTAATGGAAGGAGAATTATATTGAAAATTGTAGACCAAAGAGAACCATCAAGAGGAATATATGATATAAAAGTAGGTCAAATATATGATGTTACCTTTAAGCCTAATAATAGGAGTTTCCTCGCAGTAATTATTCTAGATGTCAATGACTATAAAATGATTAATCTTGACAATATGTCAATGTGGGATGCATATGGGTCATTAGATGATTATCACAATAAACATACATTTATTGAGATTGATACCACTCTTATAGTAAGAGATGAAGTAATTGAACATCAAAGAATGATTAAAAAATTTGAAAATGAAAAAATTGAAAATCTTTAAAATTATTGGTATAATTATTTATAAGGTTTAGGAAGGAGAACTATAATGAATTTAGAAATAATGTTAAACGGTAGTTATGATGTTTTTAAACAACGCAATGGTGATATAAGTATTATATGGAGTAATGCTGGTATGCATACAACTATTGGAAAACATGGCGCTGAATCTGTAAGAGAAATATGGGAAAAAGATTTATTTTATCGTTATAGTAAGAAAACTGTTTTATCAAGTGAAGATATAGTTGCTGTTGGTAAAATTCATGGTTATTTACAATGGGAAGATATAGAGGAATATATTAAATATAGAAAAAAAGGCAAGACATATATAAATAGTGGAATAGAATGTTCTATTGATTGGGAATGGGAACGTGAAGCAGAAGATGTGCGTACTGTTACAAAAGGTCAAGCAGAATATTTCTGTAATATAAAAATTCAAGATTAAAAAAAATTGAAATTATTTAAAATATTTGATATAATATATTATAAAGTTAGAAAGGAGTTTAAATGAGAAATATAAGAAATTGGATTATAATATCAGTTATATTATGGATATTATATAGTATATTCCAAAATACAGTATTTACTTATGTAAGTTCAAATATTTCTGTCAGTCAATTAAATGGTGGAAATATAGTTCAAACAAAAATTGTTTTATGGCAAAACATTACTAGTTGGTTGAGATTGTTACCAATAGGAGCAATTTTGATTACAGGTTGGTATATTTTAAAACAATTTGTATTAAATGAAAATGAAAATAAAAAATAAAAAGAAAGATAAAAGGTAAAAAGATTTGAAAAGACAATTGAATAAGGTAGCAAGTTTACTTGCGGTGATGTTATTAGTATTTAGTTTGGCTGGTTGTAGGAAATTTCAAACACCTATAATTGAAACTATAGCACCAAATGAAAGTGCAGTATTAATCCAGTTATATGGAGACAATACTAATCAAGAACAAGCTAAATCAGAGCAGTTCTATAAAGAAAACCTAGTATATAACAAAGAAATTACACTTGGTCAAAGATGGGTAAAAACTGGTCGTACAATTTTATTCTTTCAACAAGGAGATTATAGACCTACTGAATCATTAATTAAAGTATCTAGAGTTCCAGTATCACGTGAATGGGTAAATGGTACTGATGGTTCAACTGCATTGAATCAAGGATTTGATGTTGAATCAAAAGACTCTATCGGATTTGCATTTGGTGTAGTAGTAACTGCCCAAGTCGAAGAAAGAAATATTGCTAAGTTCTTATACAAATATAGTAGTAGACAAATGGAAATCATTATGGATGAAGAAATTCGAAATCATATTCAAGCTGTATTATCTGAAGTAGCAACTAAATACACATTAGGAGAAATTGCTGAAATGAAACTAGTAGCAATATCTGAACTTGAAAAACAAGTTGTACCTTACTTCGCAGAAAAAGGAATTACTATAACTAACATTGGGTTCAAAGGTGGACTATGGTATGAAGATAAAGCTATTCAAATAGCATTTAATGATGTAATTGTAAAACAAAAAGCTGAAGTAGCACAATTAGCTGAGAATATTAGACTAGAAACTGAAGCCGCAACTATAAGACAAATTGGTATTGATGATGCTAATGCTTATGCTGAACAAGCTCGTATTAAAGAGAGTGTTTGGGAAACATATGCTAAAATGGAAGAAATTGAAATTCGAAAAATGTACGTATCGGCATTATTAGAGCACGGATTGCCTAACACGTTGGTAACTGGTGAGGGTTCTAGCCTTATTCTAGATATTAACGGCTAAAAATAAAAAATTTGAAAGACTAATTATTGAAATTAGTCTTTTTTTTTGTTATAATATATTATAGAGTTGAAAAAAGGACGGTAAGAGAATGAAGAAATTAGTAAGTTTAGTTATTATGTTATTTATTGTATTAACGATTAGTGGTTGTTCGGTTGGAGATGCTATTGATGATTTCAGAAGTGATACTCTTGGAATAAATAGAATATGCCAATTTGCGAAACCTGATGGAGAGATTGTTGAAGTAGAAGGAATGATTAGATTGCATCCAGGTGATGGTAACTTTGGTCACTTCACTGTTGACGGTAAGCGACATTCAATGGCTTGGGTAGAATTTTATTGTGTAGAAATATAAAAAAATTAAAAATTTGAAAAGGCTAAAATTGATTTTTTAGCCTTTTTTTGTTATAATATATTATAAGTTAGAGAAAAAGAAAGAGGTGTCTATATGTTTTTTAATTATTTCACTGCAAGGAATTATGTTATAGAACAAATTAATGAGTCGCTCATAGGTGAAAAATGGCATTTAACTAAAGTTAATTATGAGAGTAAGCGTGTAATAGCAATTATATCAAAACTATCTAATAGTGGTTATAGTACTGCTAATTTGATTTTTGACAAAAATAGTGGAGTTACAGCTACACAAAGAAACACAAGGGATACTAAAATACAAAGAGAATTAGATATATTGGCTTCTGTTATAGAAAAATACTTAAAATAAGGAGGTTCTTCCATGAGAGAGAACAGATTAGTAAACAATATTTTAGATACAGACAGTTATAAGTTTTCACAATTCCCACAATATCCAAAGGGTATGAATGGAATGTACTCTTATCTTGAGAGTAGAGGTGGAGTATATGGTAAAACATTATTCTATGGTTTACAATATATATTAAAAGAATATTTTTGTAATCCTATTACGGTCAAAGAAGTACGAGAAGCGGCTATAATTGCTAGTTTACATGGAGTTCCTTTCAATGAAGAAGGTTGGATGTATATTGCTGAAGAATTACAAGGTAGATTACCTGTATTAATTAAGGCAGTGCCTGAAGGTACATTAGTTGATAAACATAATATTCTAATGAGTGTTGAGAGTACTGATAAGAAAGTATCTTGGATTGTTAACTGGTTAGAAACTGCATTAGTTAGAGTATGGTATCCAATTTCAGTAGCAACATTATCATATCAAATCAAAGAATTAATTATGAAATATGAAGAATTAAGTGTTGATGATGATAAAATTGCGGGAGATATTCTATTCAAATTAAATGATTTTGGCTCAAGAGGAGCAACTTCACAAGAGTCAGCAATGATAGGTGGAGCCGCGCATCTTGTAAATTTCTTAGGAACTGATACAGTTGCTGGTGTAATTATGGCAAAAAGATATTACGGAGAAACAATGGCAGGCTATAGTATTCCTGCATCTGAGCATTCAACAGTTACTTCTTGGGGTAAAGAAAATGAAGGCGAAATGATGAAGAATATGATGGAAACATTTAAAGACTATCCATTAGTTGCTTGTGTATCAGATAGTTATAATTATTATGATTCAATTGATAACCTATGGGGAGTAGAGTTAAAAGATAGTATCTTAGGTACTGACAAGATTAGAATTGCTAGACCAGACTCTGGAGATCCTATTGAAATGGTAATATATGCTTTAAATTCATTTGCTAATAGTTACGGATATACTATTAATTCAAAAG
>Ga0114920_10000235_pt1 | contig 24419 bp, 15 predicted proteins | sample ChitaG_FD_88683 | JGI IMG/M metagenome (GOLD analysis project Ga0114920, IMG submission 88683) | Deep subsurface microbial communities from South Pacific Ocean to uncover new lineages of life (NeLLi) - Chile_00310 metaG | ecosystem: Environmental > Aquatic > Marine > Oceanic > Sediment ...
AACAAAGTTTCTTCTGGTTGGCGATGGGATCTTGCGAAAAAAATTAGAAAACTTAAGAAATAGATTTGACCTGAAAAAGGACTTAGTCTTCGCTGGTTGGCGCCGCGACATACCCCAGATTATGTCTATCTTAGATGTATGGGTACTTACATCTTTATGGGAAGGTTCACCAATAAATCTTTTAGAAGCAATGGCTTGTGCTTTACCAATGGTTGCTACCTCAACCGGGGGTACACAAGAGATAATTCAGAATGGTATCAATGGATTTCTGGTTTCGGCCGGCGATATCCAAGCTATGGCGCAAAGGATTGTTACCCTTTTAGAAAATAAAGTCCTTGCCTGCAAGATGGGCCAAGAGGGAAGAAAGTCGCTCGACTTCTCTTTTGAAATAAAATATACGGTAAAACAAATAGATAAACTTTATCAGACTTTAGCAGATAGATCTAACCTATGCCAAGCTCCTTCCTTATCTTTTTAACTGCCTTACTGTTGAGCTTAACCTGGGTTGCTTTGTGTAGGGGTCTTGCCTTAAAAATCAACTTTGTGATTCCTCAAGGTGTTACTTATTTGGGGGGGCCCGGGTATGTGGCTTGCTTTTGCCATCATTTGTGTTTTAGATTTCTTAAGTTAGGACATCTACCCCTTTTATGATACTAATTACTGACAATCAAGAGAAAAAATCTTAAAATTCTTAGCTCAGAATGATATTATATCTTGCTGTCGCTATTGCTCCTGGCTCTATCTGTCGATGGAGAATGTAATCTTGCACGGAAAAGATGTAGCCAGGAGAATTCTTAATATGGTTTAGTAGTGCCCGAGATGATTAGCCAGATCAAAGTCCTAATTCAATACCGCCATTTGCTCTGGGATCTTGCCATAAAAGATATCAAGGTCAGATACCGAACTCCGACATTGGGTTTCTTGTGGGCAATTATTGTTCCTCTGATTATGGTCTTTATCCTTAAATTTGTTTTCTCAACAATTCTTAAGGCCCGCGTGGAGGGTTATCCCTTTTTTATCTACATAATGACTGCGATTTTTCCCTGGACCTATTTTTCATCTTCAATTGGCGCTGCAACTGAGAGTATATTTAGTAATCGGGACTTGATAAAAAAGACCTATTTCCCCCGCCATATTATACCGGTTTCTATTGTCCTGGCAAACCTGATAAATTTTATTCCCGCCTTAATTGTTATGATTCTGATTTTAGCTTTTTTTAGTACGCAATTTACAATTTTAATCCTTTGGGTGCCAGTTATTCTTCTGCTTCAGACAATTTTTACTATAGGCCTTGCCCTTATTGTCTCCAGCCTTCAAGTTGTCCTGCACGATGTAAAGTATATAGTAGAGTTATTACTTATGGCCTGGTTTTATCTCAGTCCAGGCTTTTATTCATTGGCAATGGTAGCTAATTTTTCCGAGAAGTTTCTTAAATTTTATATTCTTAACCCTTTTGTGGGATTATTCTGTCTTTACCGAATAGCATTTCTTAAGGGATTTGCTAAGACTTTACCTTCTGGGGTAAATATTTATGGCTTATCAGTCTGGACAATTATAGTTTGTATTGCCACATTCTTATTAGGTTTGTTGGTTTTTAAAAGATATGAGTCGCGTTTTTCTGATTTAATTTAGTTCTTGCCGAAAAGCCCATCAAGAACTTGATTACATAGATTTTAAAAAAACGATTACATAGATGAGTATCGGCGATTTTTTAATCTGTGTAATCTGCATTTTAATCTGTGCAATCATACCTTTATTTAGTCAACAGGGCAATATAAGATGAAGGCAATCAAATTAGAAAATGTTGGCAAAAAATTTATTCTAACTGAGCAAAGAAATAAAGTGATTCAGGGATTTTTTCCCTCTTTGCCTCGAGAGAAGATAGGCACTGAATTCTGGGCCCTAAGGGGTATAAATATGGAAGTTGAAAAGGGCAAGGTAATTGGGATAATTGGAAGGAACGGTGCCGGTAAGACCACCTTACTTAATATCCTTGCTGGCATATCGTCTCCTACGATAGGCAAGATTGAGATCAATGGTCGAGTTTTCTGCCTGCTTACCCTGGGTGCTGGTTTTCAAGATGAACTTACTGGAAAAGAAAATATATATCTTAACAGTTCTATTCTTGGAATGAGTCGCAATGAGATAAATAAAAGATATTGCAGTATTGTGGAGTTTTCTGGATTAGATGGCTTTTTAGATTTCCCACTGCAGACCTATTCTCAAGGAATGCGCCTGCGCCTTGGGTTTAGTATCGCCACCAGTCTAGATTTTGACATTATGTTAATCGATGAAATTATATCTGTTGGGGACGGTTCATTTCAAAGGAAATGTTTTGATAGAATGGTTGATTTTAAGAAACAAGGTAAAACCATGGTTATTACCCTTCATTCTTTAGACTATATTGAAAGAATTTGCGATGAAGTATTCTTGTTAGAGGGGGGTAGATTAATAGCTTCTGGTGGCTCAATCGAAGTGGTGAATCGCTATCGAAAATTATTGAATGAAAATCTACCCCTTAGGATACATTCTTTGGAGGAAAATTTTTAATGGATTATAGAGTTGATAAATCTAAACTGAAAGTTGCTTTAGTGCAATGTCCTGCCTGGGGTGCGTCTGACCCCCCCATTGCTTTGGCACTGCTATCCAGTTGCTTGAAACAGAGAGGTTATAAAGTAAAAGTATTTGATATCAATATTGGTTTATATAATAGTCGCAAAGATGAATTTAAAACGGTATGGGCAATGGAGCAGAACAATTTTTGGTTCAATAAGAATAATGTGACTGATTTCTTTTCAGGCAATCGTAAGGGTATCGAAAAATATATAAATAAAATCCTATATTTTAATCCAGATGTTATCGGTTTTTCTGTAAGTATAACTTCATTATTATCAACTTTAGAATTTGCTAAAAAGATGAAAGAGATAAATCCCAAAATAAAAATTGTTATTGGCGGGCAGATGTTTTTTGTTCCTACAGATATCAAATCTATATTTCAGAGCGGCTGTGTTGACATAATCGTATTTGGTGAGGGGGAAGAAACATTTTGTCAGTTACTAGAAGTGTTAGAAAAGAAAAATCTTAAATTATGTAAAGGAATATATTTCAAACAAAATGGTCGAATAGTTAAAACTAAACCACGGCCATTACTGAAAAATCTTGACGAACTCCCCTTTTTAGATTTTACAGATTTACCGTTTGATGAATATGATCCTCTGGATCATATCGGGAAACAAATCCCACTGATGACAAGTCGTGGTTGTCCTTTAGGTTGTGTATTCTGTGCTTCTAAGATATACTGGCCGGGCTATCGCACTATGTCAGGAAAAAGGATATATGATGAGTTAAAATATCATATTGAGAAAAATCCAGATGTAGGGCATGTAAGATTTATGGATTTATTATTTAATGGGAATGTGAAAACTTTAGTTGAGTTCTGTGATCTAATGATCTCTAATCCTGTAAAGCGAGATTTGCGATGGCATGCTTTTGCAATAATCAGATCAGAGATGACATTAGAGATATTACAGAAAATGAAGAGAGCCGGTTGTGAGCATCTGATTTTTGGGATTGAATCTGGTTCCCAGCACGTTTTAGATTTAATGAAAAAACAGTACAAAATAGAAGATGCAGATAGGGTGCTTAGATTTACCCATGAAGCAGGGATTCAGGTGACTTGCATCTTTATGCTTGGTTTTCCTGGTGAGACCGAAGAGGATTTTGAAAAGACTTTAGATTTTCTTAAACGCAACGCCAAATATATGGATTTCGCTTACCCAAGCAGAGCTTTTTGCACTATAGAGCCGCATACCTATTTAGAAAAACATATGGAGGAATTTGGTATTGTTCCTAATCCTAAAATTAATACCTACTGGGAATCCAAGGATGGAACGAATACTTATCCTGAAAGGTTAAGGCGTTGTGAGGTATTTTCCGAGTTTGCCTCTTCAATTGGCCTTTCTGTATGTTTAGGACTTCAGACGTCTATCGAACTTGATAAATGGTATAATTTGGGGCAATACTACGAATCGAAGAATGATTATAGAAAGGCGGTCATTTATTTTTTGAAGTATCTTCAACTGGATCCAGGGAATAGAGTGATATCTGATAAGGTAGATAGACTCAACAATTTTCGCTCTGTTCTATCACAGTAGCCAAATATGTCTATAAAATGGTGGGGTGACAAAAGGGAATGGGGAATTATATGTGGAACCAAAGAAGCAGAGATTACCTCAGTTAGAATATTGGACGGCTGCGGAAGAAAAACCACTAAGGTGGCAGTAGGTGATAAAATTATTGTGAAAGCAGAGTTTGATGTTCATGAAGAGGTTAAAGAGCCACATTTTGGGGTAGCAATTTTTCGGGATGATGGTATTTATTGCTATGGTCCAAATAGCCTTTTCGATAGACATAGGATTGAGAAACTTATGAAGGGAAAAGGGTGGTTTAGTATAGAGTATAAAAAAATGCTTTTAATGCCCGGAAAGTATTGGTTTTCGGTGGGTGTCTGGGATAAAGAGGAGATGTTACCTTATAGTTTCCATATAGCCTACTATAGTTTTAGAATTACAGGGACAAATAAAAATAAACAGCTTTTATTTTTAACCCATAAATGGAATGACGATAAATTGGTTGATTCATTTACAGCAAAGGAATTAATTCCAATCGATTTAAATTTTTTAGAAGAGGAGTGGCAGCAAAAATTTAGCATTAAAAATTCTAATGTAGATATAGATCCAATTCAATTACTGGATTCAAGAGGTAATATAAAAGATTCTTTTAATACTAATGAGATGATGAAAATAAGGATTAAAATAGGGAGGAGGAACTGGCATAACTATCTCATCTGGATCGGCATCTCTCGAATAGATGGCATTTATTGCCATGGGGCATTAAGAAATTTGGCTAAGGATGAAAAGACGCTTTCTCTAATTTATCCAAAGTTGCAACTGCTTCCAGGAAACTATTATTTATCTGTGGGTATCTGGTGAATATATCAAAGGAAACTTATATTGTATTATCTAAAGGCCTCTGTTTTTAAGATGTCATTTTTAGGCCAAGACCACGGAACACTATATTTAGAGCATTCCTGGAAGTGGGAACTTCCTTAAGACAATCAGGAGGTTGAAAATGAGAAATAATTATCCCAAGGTAAGCGTAATCACAGTAAATTTTAATGGTAGGAAGTATCTTAAGAAACTTTTTGATTCTGTATTTGGCTTGAATTATCCAAAGAATAAACTGGAGGTTATTCTGGTAGATAATGTCTCCACAGACAATTCAGTCGAGTTCCTGAAAAAGAATTACCCTAAGGTCAAAATTATACAAAACGACATTAATAATTATTGTACAGCAGTTAACTTAGGAATAGAGGCATCAAAGGCAAAATACTTCGCTTTAGTAAATAATGATACAAGGCTGGATAAGAATTGGCTGATTGAATTGATAAAGGTTATTACCAAAGATAAAAGGATTGCCGCAGCTGGTAGCAAGGTATTGAATATGACTGGCAATATCCAAAATGCCGCTCATTATGAACTTCCCAATTTTTATTGGGGAGAGCGGGGCGCTGGTCAGGAGAGAAAAAGATATAATACTGTTGAAGGGGTTCCCAGTTTACCTGGGACAGCAGTGTTGTATAGGAAAGATGTCCTTTTTGAAGTAGGGTTATTTGATGAAGACTTTATAATCTATGGCGAGGATGTGGATATGTCTTTAAGGTTAAAGCAGAAAGGTTATAAACTGATATTTGTGCCAACCAGTATTGTATATCATAAGTTCCACGGCACAGCCAGTGAAGAGTTTGCTTGCTATTATATAGAGAGAAATCGATTACTGTTCTTAGCTAAACACTATCCACACAAGTTAAGTAGTTCTTTAATTGGCAGCGGATATTTTACAGCAAAAAAATCTATCGATTCCTGTGGTAAAATTTATTCTATATTCCCCTTAATGATTATGAAATTAATTAGAACTCATCCTTTGGATATAGTAAATGAGGTTGTTTCAGAACTGTTTGGAGAGATAAATAAGATTGTCAATTCTGAAAATGATTTATTGATAAAGAAGTTTAATGAGATGGCTGATGATCAGAAAAAAGTAAATTTTGAGCTCGGTCGATTAGGAGGGGAATTGCAGAAAAGAATTAAAGAAATTTCTCAGAAGAATCTCTTGATTCGAAGTTACAATGACGAGGTCTTACTTAAGGACAACCAGATTGCCAACCTAAATTCTCAGATTATTCAGCTAAATGAACAAATCCAGCAGCGTATCAATTCCTTGCAAGCCAAAGAAGGCCTTCTCGGTGAGAAAGAAAAAGAGATTATTTTACTCAGAAACAAACTTAATAACCTCTCCAATCAACTACGCCAGAGGATGGACGAGGTTCTCTTAAAGGATGGCCAGCTGATTGAGAAGGATAACCAGATTACCAACTTTAAAGGCGAACTTAACAACCTCTCCAATCAAGTTCGCCAGCGGATGGATGAGGTCTTATTAAAAGATGGCGAGATTATTGAAAAGGATACCCAGATTACTGACCTAAATACCCAAATATCAAGTCTTAAATCAGAATTAGATAACTTAGCAAATCAACTTCGCCAGCGGATGGATGAGGTCTTATTAAAAGATGGCGAGATTATTGAAAAGGATACCCAGATTACTGACCTAAGTAATGAGACTGCCCAACTAAATGAACAGATTCAGCAACACCTCGATTCCCTGCAAGCAAAGGAAGGACTCTTGGCCGAAAGAGAAAGGGGCCTTACTAATCTCAAAGAAGAACTTAACAACCTCTCCGATGAACTCCGCCAGCGAATGGACGAGGTCCTCTTAAAGGACGGCCAGCTGATTGAGAAAGATAGTCAGATTATTGAAAAGGATAGCCAGATATTAAGTCTTAAATCAGAACTGGATAATTTAGCAAATCAACTTCATCAAAGGATGGATGAGGTCCTCTTAAAGGGCGGCCAGCTAATCGAGAAAGAAAATATTCTTTCAGAAAGAGAGGAGGAAATAAGAAATTTACGCACCAAACTCGATAAAATTCATAATTTTTTAACCTTTAAATTCATATGGCATCCTCTAAAGAAAATTATATTCAGGATGGATCCATTCTTAAGATTATTTAAGAGGTTTTTAAGTAAAGTCTTATGGATAACAATAACTATAATCTTAACTCCAGTCTATATTTTGCTTTGTTTATCTTTTCTCCTGGAATATATAGCTTGGTGTATCTTTAGGTCTTTATTTAAGAAATTAACTCCCAAAAGAGAAGTTATTCCTTTTAAAGATTTAAAGGTAAGTCTGGTTATGCCTAATTATAATGGAATTAACTGTCTTAGAGAATGCCTTCCTTCTATTTTTTCTGCTGATGGATTTAGTGATGGTCAGAATGAAGTCTTGGTGGTCGATGATGGCAGCACAGATGAAAGCGTAGATTTTATCAGAAAGAATTTTCCTCAGGTTCGTTTAATTCAGAACAGGAGAAATAAGGGATTTGGCTTTACCTGCAATCGAGGTGTTAAAGCAGCAAAGAATGAAATTGTGGTTTTGATAAATAATGACATCATCCTGACTAAAGATTTCCTTAAGCCATTAATCAGCCGTCTTCAGAAAGAGGATGTTTTTGTGGTAACCCCCAAGCTCTATGCCTGGGATAGGAAAACCTTTGTCTGGGGAATGCATATGGGGCGCTTTGAAGAAGGTTACATAAAGCTATGGAATGAGGCAGAGACAGGAAATGGAGATAAGATTAGTCAAACATCACCTTCAATATTTGCCATTGGCGGAGCAATGGTTTTCAGAAAGAGTGATTTTCTCTGGTTAGGTGGGTTTGATAGTATCTATCGTCCAAACTGCTGGGAGGATATAGATTTATCCTACCGGGCTTGGAAAAGAGGCTTAAAGGTTTTATACGAACCAAAAAGTCTTATGTATCACAAAGGAAGAGCAACACTTAGTTATGAACGACCCAAGGAGATTAAGAATGAACTTCTGTTTACCTGGAAGAATATTACCGATGCCGAGATTCTAAAGAATCATCTAAATCTTCTCCCCTGGAATCTATATCGAAATAAGATGAATTTCTTAAGGGGCTTCTTCTGGGCATTAAATTATTTACCTCAGATGCTTCTTCACCGGCTTCTTGATCGGAGATATATAAAAACCCAAGATAAAAAAATATTCAACCAATGTATACTTTATTATCGAAATTTTATACGCCGAGGTTTTCGACACTTGCAAGACAATGAGAAAAAGAATGTTTTGCTAATTACTTCATTTATGCCCTATCCTATTAATGCAGGAGGAAAGATTCGAATCTACACCTTAGCTAAACTTCTAAATAGTAAATTTGATATTTCCCTGTTAACCTTAATTAATCATGAAGAGGAAATAAATTATATCCCTGAATTAAAAAAGGTGTTCAAAGAGGTCTATGCTGTATATCCCAAGACGGAGAATGAGAGTAAATTGTATCCCAAACGCTATAAATATGCTCACAGCCATATTCTGATTGATAAACTCAATGAGATTCAGGAAAATCAAGCAATTGATCTCATCCAGATAGAATCAAACGAGTTATTGTATCTTACTGATTATATAAAACGCATCCCAATAATCTATACTGAGCATGATTCAAGCGTTCTGTTTTTCAAAAAATCTTATTATCAGATTAAAGATGGCACAGTTATCTCTAATTTTTTTGATTATCTTAAGAGAGTTCGCTTCCATTATTCTGCTTATAAGAAATTGGACAGAATCATATTACTTTCTCGAGGGGATGAACAAATTTTGCGAACATTTTTCCCCAAGAGCAATTTTTGCTTTATCCCTACCGGGGTTGATATTAGACACTTCTCATTTCTTCATCCAGACAGGCCAAGGTCAAAGAGGCTAATCTACGTAGGCCACTATCCACACTACCCTAATGAAGATGCAGTTATATATTTTATAAAGAGGATATTTCCCCGTATCCGAAGAAAGATTCCTGAGGCAGAATTTTTGATTGTTGGTTTTGGTCCCACTGAGAAAATTAAAAGGATTTCCAATCAAACCAACAATATTAGAGTAATACCTGATGTAGAGGATGTGGGGCCCTATCTTCGAGAATCAGCAGTTTTTGTTAACTCAATAAAAATCAGCGCGGGCATAAAAGGTAAAGTTTTGGAAGCAATGGCAACCGGTCTTCCTGTAGTTTCTACTAAAGTGGGTGCTTATGGTATAAGTGCAAGAAATGGAAAAGAGATTTTGATTACTGGTACACCTGCTCGCTTTGCTCGGGCGGTAATCAAACTCTTAAAAGACGATGCGCTATATTCAGAGATTGCCCGTAATGCCCGGCGCTTGGTTGATGAGAGATACGATTGGCAAAAGATTTTTCAATCTTTAGTCCAGGTTTATGACGAGACTTTAAACTTTGTTGCGCCATCATCAGTACAGGAAGAAACCTCCTTTGATAAAATTATCGATTTAAGTAATCAGATTGTCGAGGAAACAGTCCAGCAGGGAAGATTTCGCTTTGGGTCTAAGTATGGACCTGAAGAGTTGCATATTGAACTTACCTATCGCTGTGATAGCCAATGTATTATGTGTAACCTCTGGGATTATCAGAAAAGAATTTCTAAAGAGAGAAAGGAAATAACATTGGATGAAATTAAGCATTTTGTAGAAGAGTCCGAGCATCTAAAGAAGATAAAAACGGTGGTATTATCTGGCGGTGAACCATTCCTGCGCAAAGATTTGGTAGAAATCTGCGGATATTTTATTAAGAGATTTCCTAATATCTCTTTAGGTATACTTACCAATGGAGTTGATACAAGGACTATAATTAAAACCACTAAACAGATTTTGGATAGATACAGGCCTAAGTATTTATGGCTGGGAAGCTCCCTGGATGGAATTGGCGAGGTGCACGATAGGATAAGGGCAAAAAAAGGAGCATTTTCTTGTTTAGAAAAGACGATCAGGGCCTGTAAGAAAGAAGGCATAAATATTACCCTTACCTTTACTCTGACCACTCATAATTTTGACCAACTAATTCCTGCTAAGAGATTTGCTGGCAATTTCGGCCTGGAGTTTTATATTCAGTTTGCTGTTCCTAAGGAAATGAGGGAAAGGTCTGTATTTAACTTTACGCCCACACAGTTAGCCAGGATTGAAACAGACCTTAATAAGATAATGCAGGCAGAACTTCAAGATAAAGATAAAAATTATCAGCACCTGTTACAGGCTCTTAGAGATGATTCCTACCAGGGCTTGGTAGCAAAATTATATTATCTTCGCCATTTGGTAAGATATCAAAGAAATCCCAGAAGATATTTTCGAAAGTGCATAGCTGGAACAAGGTTTGCTATGCTCTCACCCTTTGGAGATTTGTATTTTTGTCCGGGGCTGAAAAATGGTAGCATAGGTAATATCCGAGAAGAGAAGTTCGACAATCTATGGACATCAAAGAAGGCAGAAAACATCAGGGAATTTATTGCTCATGAGCTTTGTCATTGCTGGTTGGTTTGTGTTGTATTTCCAGTTATAGATGAGGCACGGGCATCTATAAAGAAATCTGACAAGATGCAAGCGCTTGAGGTTTCATTAAAAGCAGAAGAAAGAGAAGAAAAAAGAATTGAGTTTTCAAAAGATAATAGAGATTTATTGCAGGGAAATAGCAACCTTAATGAGCAGGAATATCAATCGGGAAAGGTTAGTTTACAGTCAACTCCCCGGGGCATTGGTATCGGTGCGCACTGGCGCTGTAATGCCAACTGTATCTTTTGCCTGGGAGGTTATCCCAGACTTTTTGATCTACATACCTACAGGCAATTCTTTGAAAAGAGACTTTTTCAGGCTTTACCTAAAGCAGAATTTATCAATCTCTGTGGATTTGGTGAATTATTGCTAATGCCTCGCTGTGAAGAATTCTTAGATTATATAAATCGAACCCTACCCTTTAGTAACAAGATACTTACCACCAATGGAACTCCTTTATCAAAGACAATCGATCAGAGGTTAACTGAAGGCAAGTATAGCCTACAGGTATCCTTACATGCCTCGGAAAAAAGACTTCACCGAATGCTTACTCGTACTGAAGCTTTTGATCGGATTATCGAACAGACCCAAAATCTTCTTTTGATTCGTAAGAATCATTCGTCTCCTTCGGTTGGCCTGATATTTATTATCAACACCCTAAATATCGAGAACCTGCCCGATTTTATTGAGTTCGCTGCTAAGTTAGGGGTAGATAGCGTGGTTGCTAACTATATGACCGTATATACCCCAGCGCATCTGAAACTATCCTGTTTTTTCAAGCAGAAGATTACTAACCGGATGTTTTCTGAAGCAGAGGAGCAAGCAGCAAGGTTTGGTCTTTCTCTAAGCCTTCCGCCGAAATTTGGCGACAATGGCTCAAATTATCCAAGGTGTTCTGAGCCCTGGAAATATCTTTATGTGGAAACCGAAGGCTCTATCCTTCCCTGTTGCTATGCAGGAGCCCATATCGGTTATCTTTATCGCGATGAGCTCCAAGAAGTTTGGAATGGGGAGATTTACAAAAACTTAAGGAGGTCATTGGTTGAGGGTAAGGATAGCGGTTGGTGTAAGTACTGTTATAAAAATAAACCTTCAAATGTAAACGATATTCGCTCGCATGTAAGTTTTCGTCCTGACTTACAGCAGAAAATCCTTAAGGGATTTAATTTAAAATGAAAGTAGCACTTATTCAATGTCCAGGCTGGGGAAGGGATTGTCCGCCTTATAGTATGGCGTTACTTTCTGCTATATTACGGAATGCTAGCCATCAAGTTTTTTGTTTCGACCTTAATAATGCTCTTTATTGTAGTGGCCCAGAGGAATATCGAAAGTTCTGGGATGACAAGGACCTTTATACCTTCTGGTCAAGTAAGGATTTGATTGAGAAATTTATTCGAGATAATCAGAGAATGATTGAGCTTCAGGTTGAGCAGATCTTAAATACTGAGGCAAGAATAATCGGCTTCACTGTCCATTTTAGTTCTCTTCTTATAAGCCTTGAGGTAGCAAGGAGGATTAAGGTAAAAGACAGAAAAAGAATTATTGTTTTCGGTGGCCCAGATTGCTGTCGGCAGCTAAGGGGCTTTGAACTTATAAAAGAAGATGCAGTAGATATTGTCAATGTCGGAGAGGGAGACCTTAGCATCCTCGAATTAGTTAGGAAGGTAGAAAGCAAAGAAAAGATTAATTTTCTCAAAGGGACCTTGATTAAAAAAGACGGTGGTTTTATTGACTGTGGTGATATAGATGTGGTGGATAATCTTAATAACTTGCCCTTTCCTGATTATTCTGATTTTACTGAGGATATATTATCTGGACTTTACCGACAGCCAGAAAGACTTGAGATACTTGACAGCCGGGGTTGCATTACTAGATGCCATTTTTGTAGCGAATGGCAGTTCTGGAAGAGGTTTCGTTCGATGAGTGGAGAGAGGATATACAGAGAGATTGCCTATCAAGTAAAAAAGTTTCCCCAAGTCGATTATTTTTATTTTATTGGTTCGTTACTCAATGGAAATATCAAAGCGCTGTCCGATTTTTGTGATTCAGTGATTAAAAATGGCTTAAAGATTAGGTGGTTAGGTCAGCCAATTGTGCGCAAGGAAATGACCAAGGAATTTTTGCAAAAGATGAAAAAGGCAGGCTGTCAATGGCTTGGCTATGGTATTGAGAGTGGCTCTCAGAGGATTGTGGATAAAATGAATAAAAGATTCTCATTGAAATTAGCCGAGCAGGTCCTGCGGGATACACACGATGTGGGTATTCAGGTTCAGGCAAATTTTATGTTCGGTATGCCTACCGAGACAGAAGAGGATTTTAAGCGGACCTTAAATTTTCTAAGAAGAAATCTGGATAGTATGGATTCGGTTCTGGCAAGTCAATCCTTCTGCGTTATTGATAAAGACACCTATCTTTATAATCATCCTGAGCAATTTGGTATTATTGATCGGGAGCACCATCTTTACTGGGAAGCAGAGGGCAATAATACCTATCCTGAGCGCTTTCGGAGATATGAGGAATTCTGTAGGTTAGCTTTATCTTTAGGGATTCCCGAGACTTCTGGAGTATTGCGGGTCAAACCTGATAAATGGAGGCTATTGGGTGACTATTATCTATATAAAAAAGATTATTCAAAAGCGATAGATTGTTTTCAGAAGGTATTAGAAACCGAATCACAAGAGGATTCGATATTAGATAAAATTAATCAGTGTCAAAAGGAGTTAGAGAAAAATAATATTGAGCATATTGAAATTCGTGGTTCAGGAATTTGCCAAGATAGCCTACACAATGACTCTAATTTTGATTTTAATGAGAAACAAAAGAAGATAATTGAAGCCCTGAGCCGACTTAATCTAAAACAAAAGATAGAGAATTTCATTCTTATTGAGAAACAAAAACTAAATCGTGAAGAATATATTCTAGGTTATCCTTACTGGCTAACCATTGACCCGACAAATTTCTGCACCCTTAAATGCCCATTTTGTCCCACTGGTCAAGGCAGGAATTCGCGCCCCAAAATGATGCTTTCCTTGGATAATTTCAAAAGGATAATTGATGAATTAGGTCCTTATTTAATCCATATAGATTTCTGTAATTGGGGTGAGCCCCTTTTGAATAAGCAGATTTATCAGATGATTAAATCTGCCAAGCAATATCATATTGATACAAAGATAGATTCTAATCTTAATCAGTTTAGTGAGCAAGACGCAGAAAATTTGATTCTCTCAGGCCTGGATAAATTAATTGTTTCTATTGATGGCGCTACACCAGAAACTTACTCTAAATACAGGGTAGGAGGAAATTTTAATAGAGTAATGGATAACCTAAAACTTTTAGTTGAGAAAAAAAGACATTTTAATAAGATTTATCCCTATATCTGTTGGCAGTTCTTGGTATTTCGTCATAATGAGCATGAGATTGAAAAGGTAAAAAGAATTGGTAGAGATTTAGGGGTGGATGTTGGCATTACTAAGGCATTCATTGGCAATAAAGACTGGATTCCGTTGAATGAAGATTACAGCCATTACAGAAGAGAAGAAATCAATAACGAATACACGTACGAACATTTTAAGCCACCTCAAGAAGCAATGTGCAACTGGCCCTGGGAGGCAGTGGTGATAAATCCCAATGGCTCTGTTTCTCCCTGTTGTTCAGTTGAGGATGAGAAGGACGATTTTGGAAATATTTTTCAGCAGCCATTTATGGAGATTTGGAATAACGAAAAATACAGAATGGCGAGGAAATATATCAAGGACAAGAAAATAATCCAGAGCAAAGATGATAATATCTGTATCCACTGTCGACAGTTAGGATTAATTAATTTGGATGTATTTTCCTGCCATTCATTTTTTGATTTAAAGGAATAATAATGAAAGTTGCCCTTATTCAATGTCCAGTCTGGGGAACTTATGACCCACCACTTGCTTTAGCACGGCTCTCTTCTTGTTTGAAGAAAGAAGGGAATGAAGTTTATGTCTTTGACTTAAATATTAAATTATATCTTAATCGCAAGGAGAATTATAAGAATATGTGGGCTTGGGAGCAGAGTCTATTTTGGTATGATACAGAACAGGTAAACAAATTCTTCCAAGATAATAATGAAGATATTGAAAGTTATGGAGGAGATATAATTAATACTAGAGCAAGGACAATTGGTTTCTCAGTGAATGCTGCTTCAAGATTATCCAGTATTGAGATAGCTAAAAGGCTTAAACAGAGAAATGAAGAGATTATTGTTGTCTTTGGTGGCCCACTTTTCTTTGAAAAAAGATTTATTGATCCTATATTGAACGAAGAGGCAATTGATATAGTTGTTCCAGGGGAAGGTGAGGTTACCTTTTGTGAATTGGTCAGGCTAATTGAGAAAAATCAAGATATCTCTTCTTGCAAAGGAATAGCATTTAAAAAGAATGGTAAGGTTATAAATACTGGTTCAAGAGAACCACTGCTCAATCTAGATAATTTACCATTTCTTGATTTTACGGATTTAGCCTTAAGTGATTACGATGATTCAAGGCATATTCCTTTTATGGCCAGCCGTGGCTGCATACAGAAATGCGCCTTCTGTAGCTCTCGCGCATTCTGGCCAGGGTATCGGGCAATGACTGGAGAAAGGATATTCAAGGAGATTGAATTTCACAAAAGGCAGCTAGGTAAATTAAACCCGAATCTTGGTCATGTTGATTTTTTAGATTTGCTATTTAATGGTAATATGAAATCATTAATTGATTTTTGTGATTTAATGAGTAAGGCAAAACTGGATATTTACTGGACTGCCAATATGATTATCCGACCGGAGATGAATTTTGAAGTAATTAAGAAGATGAAAGAAGCCGGATGTGAACATATCATATTTGGGGTTGAGTCTGGTTCAGAGCGAGTCTTGGATTTGATGAGAAAGCATTATAGAATTGAAGATGCTGATAAAATTATTAGATGGTTACATGAGGTAGGTATTATTGTTACAGCAAACTTTATGTTTGGTTTTCCTGGAGAGACAGAAGAGGACTTTGAAATGACGCTTGATTTTATAAAGAGAAATGCTGAATTTTTAGGCCGGGTCTATCCTAGTCGAACCTTTTGCGCTATTGAAGAATTTAGTTATTTTCACTCCGATTTAGAAGGATTTGGCATAAAGCCCAATCCTCCCAATCATCTTTATTGGGAAACTATTGACGGGGAAAATACCTATCCAGAGCGTTTGAGGCGCTGTGAGGAGTTTTGCAATTTAGCTTCATCTTTGGGTATCGAGGTTGGCTGTGGTGTGCAGACCTCGGTTGAGCTGGATCGTTGGTACAATTTGGGACACTATTATGAATATAAAGGGGATTATGAAAATGCGGTCGATTGCTATCTAAAATTCTATGAAATTGACCCAAATAATGCAGTAATTTCAAATAAGGTAAGATTCTATTCTAATTTATCAATGCGATTGAAAAAGAGTATAGAGAAAGTTTAATGGTTTAGCAAAATCACAAAAATTATGGTTTTAGATTCAATAAACAGTAAAGCAGAAAATAGGGTAGAAAATTTAGTGCTTAATGACGGAGAATTTAATTTGAAAAGAATAATATTAAAATCGTCACCTAAGGTTATATTTATCCAGGCCGCTGGACCCTGTAATTCTAATTGTGTATTTTGTTCAAGGGGAAATAATTATGAAATATTTGACTTAGAGATTTATCAAAAACGATTTCAAGATAAGCTCCTTCCTTTTATTTCCAGGGCAGAAAGTTTAATTTTTACCGGTTCAGGAGAGTTTCTTTTGCTTCCTGAAGCAGAAGAAATTTTAGAATTTTTCGATAGAGAATTCCCTATGGTAGAAAAGATTTTTTCCACCAATGGCTCAACTTTAACTGAGAAGATATGTAAGAAAATAATACAGAGCAGAAGCAGGTATATCATTCATATATCTCTGCATGCTAGCAATTATCGGCTTCATAAAGTGCTTACTCGAACCCACAATTTTTATAAAATTATAGAACAGCTAAAATATCTACTTAATTTAAGAAAGGATACAGGCAATTTAGAAATTCGCTTGATCTTCGTAGCTACTACTGTCAATATCGAAAATTTGCCAAATTTTGTAAGGTTAGCTTCTGATTTAGGCGTAGATAGGATGATTTGCTATTATAATTACATATATATCCCGACGCAAAAATATCTCTCTTGTTACTTTAAACAAGAATTGACTAATAGAATGTTAACTGAAACGGAGGAATTGGCAAATAGATTAAATTTGAAGATAGACCTACCTCCTAAATTTGGTTTAAGTAATTATTCTAATGTCAATGTCTGTAGAGAGCCGTGGAGTCAGATTATGCTTGACGCTCAAGGTCACATTCTTCCCTGCGATGTCTCTGAAGACTGTAACGAGAGCTTGGATGGCAAGGATTTTATGGATGTTTGGAATGGACCTTACTATCAAAATCTAAGGAGAGGTTTAATTGAAGGTAATTGCCCTTGTTTTAGACATTGCTTTCGTGCCAATCCCGCTTCAGTAAATGACTTCCGCTCCCACGTGATTCATCGAGGCAGAAAGGAATCAGAAATAGATATATTATGGGGGGATAATTTTTAAAAAATGGCAGAAGCCCAAGAGCCAATAGTACGCTTTACCTGGATTATTCACTATGCCTGTAACTATCGATGTCCTTATTGCTTTTACTATGAAGGTGCGGGCTGGGAGATCCTTAAAGGGAGGAATATTTATCTTTCTCCTGATGAATGGCTTAAGCATTGGAAGAGAATTTATGAAAAATATGGACGATGTTATATTGCTATAACTGGTGGAGAGCCATTTACCTATCCAAATTTTATAGGATTGATAAGTAAATTATCCAAGATACACTACCCGATCAATATTTCCAGTAACTCTTCAGGAGATCTTGATTCCTTTGTTAAAGTGATTTCCCCTGAGCAAATTTCGGTGTCTCTTAGTTTCCATCCTCAATTCGATGAATTGGATATCTTTTTAAAAAGAATAGTGTTTTTAAGAAAGAATAAATTTGATGGTTGCATAAATTTTCTTGCTTATCCACCGTATTTAAAAGATCTCGAATATTATATAAATAAATTTGAATCGATAGGAGAAAGGCCAAAAATCATTCCCTTTCGGGGTATATACGGAGGAATTGCTTATCCAGCGGGCTACACCGAAGGAGAAAGATCTCTTATCGGCCTTCAGCAAGAATGGTTTAATAAGATTAGAAAGAAAGGCACTATTTGTTATGCAGGAAAACAGTCGGGATTGCTTCTTCCTGATGGAGAGGTCAGTCGATGTGGCCAGCTCTGGTACAATTGCATTATTGGCAATTTTTTTGATTTTGATTTTAGACTTTTAGACGAACCCCAGACCTGTCCTGTTAAGATGTGTCCCTGTAACGAAGATATATTGTGGGGTGAGATGGCGTGAGTAAGAATATACCAACAAATAGAATTGCTAAAGTAGTGCGTTTTACCTGGAATATGCTTTATGACTGTAATTATCGCTGTTCCTACTGTTTTTTTGAGGGTAAATGGGAGGAATACAAAAAAAGGAATATTTACCTTTCGCCCGACGACTGGTTGCAACACTGGAAGAGAATTTATGATAAATATGGTCCTCCTTATATAATTATCACTGGGGGAGAGCCTTTCATTTATCCAGATTTTATTGAATTAATAAAAAAGGTTTCAGAGATTAGCTATCATATAAATATCTCCAGTAATTCTTCAGGAGATTTAAATAAATTTGTAGAAGAGATAGATCCACAGAAAGTTTCATTGTCTCTTTCTTATCAGCCTGAATTTGATAAATTAGATGATTTTTTAAAGCGGTTGCTATTTATAAGAAAGTACAAATTTGATGGCTGTATAAATCTTGTAGTCTATCCTCCCTTTTTAAAAGACATTGATTACTACAAAGCCAAATTCGCTTCTATTGGCGAATCTTTAAAGATTATTCCCTTTTTTGGTGAATATCAAGGCAGGCTTTATCCGGAAGGGTATGCGCAAAAGGAAAGAGAATTGATTGGAATTGATGATGCCTGGTTTAGAAAGGTTAGAAAAAATGGTTCTCTATGTCCAGCGGGTCAGAAGACCGCGCTTATCTTTCCTGATGGAAAGGTTGCCCGATGTGGTCAGATTGGGGAGGATATGGTTTTGGGAAGCTTCTTTGATTCAAATTTTAAGTTATTGGATACTTCTTTACCTTGTGAGGCTGAATATTGTCCCTGTGACGAAGGAAAGATTATCCCTGAGGATAATGAAGACAACCTCTAGAAACATATATTTTACTTGGGACATTCATTATAAATGTAATTTCCGCTGTCCTTATTGCTGGTTTTATAAGGGTTGGGCAGAGGCAGCCAGACGAAATATTTATCTCTCCCCAGAGAAATGGGTGGTTCACTGGGAGAGGATTTATAGAAAATATGGTTGTGTTCATATTGAAATTACTGGTGGGGAGCCTTTTATTTATCCAAATTTTATAGAACTAGTAAAATTCTTATCCACCATTCATACAGTTAAGGTTACCACTAATGTCTCAGGCGATGTTGAGTCCTTTGCCAGGGAAATAAATCCTGATAGGGTAAATTTAGATTTTAATTTCCACCCTCTTTTTATTGACTTGGATACCTTTATAAAAAAGGTGTTAATTTTAAAAAGGGCAGGATTTAAAGGAGGAATCTGTTATTTAGCCTATCCACCACAGATGAGACAAATAGATTCAGTGCGTAGACGAATTGAGGAAGCTGGAATAAATTTTGCTCTGGCTGCATTTTGGGGAGAATACGCAGGTAAACAATATCCGGAGAGTTATACTGAGGAAGAAAGGGAATTTATGCAGCCATTTTTGGGAGACAACAATAGGATTACTTACCACTTAAATAGCGAAAGCCCCAGAGGAAAGTTATGCAATTCTGGTTATAAATATGCAGGGGTGCACGCTAATGGAGATGTAGTCAGGTGCGGCCCTTTGGCTGATAAAGTAATAGGCAATATTATGGATGAAGATTTTCGCCTTTTAGACAAACCTTTTCCCTGCGAGGCAGATGCTTGTCCAACCAATGAATACATAAATCTTATTGAATAAAAAGATGAAAAATTTTAGACATTCAGGGAAAGCTTAAAATGGCAACAAACATTAAAGATGATTTAACGAAAAATCTACCAAGATTTCCAAGAACAACCCCTCCTTACCGAATACATTGGAATTGGGAACTTAGTTATCGCTGTAATTACAAATGTTCCTATTGCCAGTACTGGGCAAAAGGGGGAAAGGAAGAATATCTATATGTGGATATTAACCGCTGGAAGGAGATTTGGGATAGAATATTTGAGAAATATTGGTCTTCTCATATTCGATTTTCTGGTGGCGAACCTACAATCTATCCCAATTTTTTTGATTTGGTCGCTATCTTATTAGAGAAAAATACTGTCGATATTACGACAAATTTAAGTTTTGATATCAACCTTTTCACAAAAAAAGTAAAGCCGGGCGCTATTTCTATCTCAGCCAGCTTTCATCCGGAATTTGATGAAATTAAGTCCTTTTTAGATAAAATTTTATTTTTGCATCATGATGGCTATCCATCAACCATTAGTTATGTAGCTTACCCACCTCACTTAGAAAAAATAGCATATTTTAAATCTATAGCTGAAGAGAAGGAAATTATGTTTAAAATTATACCATTCCAAGGGCGGTGGCGAGGCAAACATTATCCTCAGGATTACACAACCGAAGAGAAGAATATATTAGAAGGTTTTACTACTGACTCACAAAATTCTCACCTCAATGAACTTAATACGAGATGGTATGAATGGAATGTTAAGAAAGAAAAAGTAGAAGTAGAGAAAAAGGGAAGGTTATGCAGGATGGGGCAGATGTATGCCATCATTCATCCTGATGGAAAGGTAACAAGATGTTGTGCAAGAGATGCAGATGACTCTTTCGTGGAAACCTTGGGAAGTATATTTGATCAGGATTTTAGACTATTGGATGCTCCTTCGCTCTGCAAGGCAGATCGCTGCCCTTGTTTTAAAAGTATGCTTGTTGATTATGAGGAAGACAAGTGGTTGCCTCTTTGGGAAGCCCCTGAACACCCAGTTTATAAACCAGAATATATAAGGAAATGGCTCGAGAGGGATAAGGAGGCTAAGGAGTTATCAACTATGGCCATTCCTTCCAACGGCACCGAAAAAGTAATAGCTGCAAAGGAAGCTTCCAAGGTTTCTCGTCAGTCAATTCCTCCCAATCGAGTATTTTATACCTGGGATATTCACTATGCTTGTAATTATCGCTGTAGCTACTGTTTCTTTGCTAAAGAATGGGATGTAAAAGCTAAAGAAAATCGCTATCCAGACCTCGTTAGGTGGAAGGAGATTTGGGATGATATTTTTGAGAGATATGGAAGTGGTCATATTCATGTCTCTGGTGGCGAACCTTTTACTTACCCATCCTTTATTGATTTAGTAGCTTACTTAACTGAAAAACATACCGTAGAGTTTGATACAAATTTATCGTTTGATGTCTTAGAGTTCATTTCAAAGGTAAAACCCGGTAGGGTTAAATTCGCCACAGCCTTTCATCCAGAATTAGTTAGTATAGATTCTTATTTAAAAAAAGCACTGCGATTAAAAAAAGAGGGTTTTGATATAGGCATAAATTATGTTGCCTATCCACCTCAATTAGACAGGATGAAAAAATATAAGGCGGCATTTGGGAGACATCATATCTCTTTTGATATTATGCCATTCAGGGGAGAGTATCAGGGGAGGATATATCCAAAAGAATATATTGCTGGGGAGAAGGAGTTAATTAAAAATTGCGATAGTAATCTGGCAATCTCCACTAGAATGTTGGATTGGTATGATAAAGACAAAACATCCAGAAAAGGACAACTTTGCAGGATGGGTCAAATATATACTAAGATTCATCCTAACGGCGATGCTTATCGATGTTGTTATATTGATGATAGGGGCAAATTAGGTAACCTTATTGATGGAACATTCTCATTATGGGAAGAAGCAAGGCCCTGCGAATATATAGAATGCCCCTGTTGGACCGCTATGATTGTGGGTAGGGAAAAGGAGTGGTTATCCCATTGGGTTATTCCCAAATAATTCAAAAATGACGCCAAAAATTGAGTTAGAATGGCTTATTTACTATAAATGCAATTACCGATGCCCTTATTGTTTCTTTGATGGTATGTGGGAAGAAGCGGCAGAACACAATCGATACTTGCCTTTAGAGAGATGGATAGAAGCCTGGCATAGAATTTTTAAAAAGTATGAGTCTGTGCGTATATTGATTACGGGTGGTGAGCCGTTTATTTACCCTAATTTTATAGAGTTACTCAAGGAATTATCCAAATACTTTTCTATCGGTTTTGATACTAATTTATCTTGTAGTAAAGAGGAACTTACTAATTTTATAAGATATACAGTTTCTAAAAATATCTCCTTAGGTTTAAGTTTCCACCCAATGTTTGCTGATTTTGACTCTTTTTTAGGTAAGGCGTTATTTTTAAAGGGAAATGGATTCAATATCTGCATTCAGTATGTTACCTATCCACCACAGATGGGACAAATGAAATTTTTCCAGGATAGATTTACAAAGAAAGGCCTCTATTTTATCCCGTTGGCATTCAGGGGCACATACAATGGTATGAATTACCCTGATGCCTATACAGAGGAAGAGAAAAAACAAATATACAGCGTTACAGAGAGCTTAGAAACAGAGCATAAAGAAAGGGTCAAAAAACAGTTGGATCAGATTAGGAGTAAAAATAGATTATGCAGAGCTGGTCAGGTCTATGCTCGCATTGATACCGATGGGACAGTATATAGGTGTGGCCACTCAATCAGTAGTCCCAATAATAAACCTATTGGAAACTTCTTTGATGAGGGATTTAAACTGTTAGAGGAACCCTTGCCATGTGAACAAGAGTTTTGTCCTTGCGAATTTAGATGGCTTGTAGAAGATTATGGAAGAGAAGTTAAACAATAAAGTAAGTTTTTCTTGGGATATTCATTGGAAATGTAGTTACCGTTGTCCCTATTGCTGGTGGCATGGCAGATGGGAGGAGCTTTCAATACATAATTATTATCCAGGGATAGATAGATTGGTAGAGGTGTGGAAAAAAATTTATAGACAATATGGCGGCGTTCATATAGAGATAAGCGGTGGAGAACCTATGATATATCCTGAATTTATTGAATTTTTATCAAGGGTTACTCAATATCATACAGTAGGAATTAATACTAATCTTTCTTGTGATGTAGAAAAGATGGTTAAAAAAATAAGTAATAACGTAGACGCGCTTAAGGTAAACGCTACTTTTCATCCATTATTTGCTAATTTCGATGAATTTGTTAACAGAATATCTTTTTTAGAAAAAAATAATTTTTCTGTTGGAGTAAGTTATCTCGCTTGGCCTGCCCAGATAAAAAATATCCCCAAGTATAGAAAAAAGTTTCAAAAAAGAGGTTTTCGATTATCGGTATTGACCTTCTGGGGAAAATATAACGGTAAAGACTATCCTGATGCTTATACCGAACGCGAAAAAAAAATAATAAGCCAGAATTTAGGAGAACGTTCAGGAGAGAGGTTTCAGATCAAGCCAGTAATAACTGAAGGCAAATTATGCAGAGCCGGTAGCGTCTATGCTACTGTTCATCCCGATGGTAAGGCATTGAGGTGTGGAGGTGGAAGTTGGGAAAGAGAAGAAAGTCCTTTGGGTAATATTTTTGATGATGAATTTAGGTTATTAGATGAAGCAACGCCCTGCACATCAAAATACTGCCCTTGCAATGAGTGGGCATTTTTGCTTGTTAAAAATGAAAAATAAAAAAATAACATTTGGATGGGATCTATGCTACAGCTGTAACTATCGCTGTCCCTATTGTGGTGTATGGGAGAAAAAATCTGTTGAAGACCTTATGCTTTCTCCTCAAGAGTGGAAAGATATTTGGCATAAACTATATGAGAAATATGGAAGTCTCCACATTTATTTATCCGGCGGAGAACCGAGCACCTATCCTCATTTTTTTGAATTAGTAAAGTGTTTATCTGGAGAGCATACCTTGGAGATATGTACCAATTTGTCCTGGGATGTAGAGAGATTAATTCCAGAAATCAGCGTTGATATTTTAAGGGTTGCCCCAACTTTTCATTCCACATTCGCTAAATTTGAAGATTTTTTTAAAAAGGCAGTTGAGATAAAAGAATATCTGCCAAATTGTCAAGTATATTATGTTGCCTACCCTGGTCAGATAAAGGAGATGCCCGAGAGAAGTAAATTGCTTAAAGAAGAAGGTATAAATCTCATTCCCTTACCCCTTAGAGGCGATGGTTTTCTGCTTAATTCAGAAGAAGAGAAGCGAATTGTTGAAGAGATAAGCCCCTATAAAGGGGAAAAGATAAAATATCAATTACAGAAGCTCTCTCCCAGAGGTAAACTCTGTCGGGCAGGCCAGCATTATGCTGTAATCAGAGCCAATGGGATAGTTGACCGTTGCAGCCAATATTCTAATGGGATCTTAAAGAATTTTTTGGATGAAGATTTTACATTATTTGCTGATCCTCAACCTTGTGAGAAGGATTATTGTCCGATTGAATCTCAATGGATAGTAGAATGATGAATAAAGAGTATAACTTTTGCGAAGAGGAAAAGAGACATCGAGAGCTGGGGTACAATTTTATTGAAAGAAGCGAATGGGATAAGGCAATAAGAGAATTTAAAAGTATCTTAGATATCAATCCAAATGATATTTGGGCACGTATTGAATTAGGAAAATTGTACAGAAATGAGACAGAGTTCCGTTCTGCGGAAAGAGAATTTAAAGAAGTTCTAAATATGTCGCTAAATAATGAGCAAGCAGAAAAGACGCATATAGGCTTGGGGGAAGTT
>Ga0114920_10000236_pt1 | contig 24358 bp, 37 predicted proteins | sample ChitaG_FD_88683 | JGI IMG/M metagenome (GOLD analysis project Ga0114920, IMG submission 88683) | Deep subsurface microbial communities from South Pacific Ocean to uncover new lineages of life (NeLLi) - Chile_00310 metaG | ecosystem: Environmental > Aquatic > Marine > Oceanic > Sediment ...
CAAACTGCAATGTGAAATCCGTTCTATGAACGAAGCGCATCGGGCTGCCGTACCCGCCGCCCATATTCACTTATCAAAATAAAGCCCCGTCAAGAAATCAACCGAACAGACAGAACGGAGTGAGAGCCAGACGGGGCCAATAGATTAAGTTGTTGTTGCAATGTTCCAGATTGTGTCTGTTCGGTATTCATCCTGTTTGTATTATCGACAACTCGCTGGAATCCGTCAAGAAAAAAATATAAAAATACCTTGACTTTTCGTAAGATTTTAGTATAATCGGTCTTACTTAATGAAAAATGGTGTTTTTTAGGAGAAAAAATTATGGCTAAACCGAAAAAAAATTTGAAGCGGCGGGTGGTTCATCTTGAATTACCGCTAAAAATGTGGGCAAAATTCCTGCATTGGTGCGCTGACCAAGGCTATGGCAACTTAACAGAAGGAGTGAAAGCAGCAATCAGGAATTGTATAAGATAAGATTCAAGGCGTGAACGCGCTAAACTTGTAACTTTTAATTAGGAGAAAAATTATGAAAAAATGGATTGTATGTATGGTGCTGCTGGTAATGGTGGCGGGTTGTTGGGAATCGCTTGCTCTGGTTGCAGGCGGCGCTGCCGGCGGTTTGACTACTGCACGAGTTATACAGCAACAAAAAGAAGCCAACCAGGCGAACATTGATTTAATGGAGCAACAAGAAGCCGAGGATGAAGCTGAACTTGCGGCGGAAACAGACTTGGTAAAGAGAAAGGAGATCCAGGAACGGCTTGATAATACTAGAACGGTTTTGGCTGATTTGAGAGTACAAAAAGTAGTGCTCGATGGACTTGAGATGGGCAGTAAAACAAAATGGGATGACCCACAATCAGTGATACCAACGATAGCTGCTATTTTTATGATGGTACTTGCTGAAAGAGAACGGCGGAAGAAAAAGAAGGCCACAGAAGAGAAAAAATTAGCCGAAGAACAAGAAGAAAGAACCTACAATGCTTTTTCCGAAGTTGTGGATGGTGGGCAGGAGTTTAAGCGAATAGCAAAGGATGAAAACTCCGCAGATTCAGTCGCCACCTTCAAAAAAGCAATGGACGATAAACAATCACCAGAAACAAAGAAGATGGTAGCCGTTATCAAGGCCTGATAGCTGACCCCTCCCCGCTCCGGCGAGATGGTGCGAACGGACTTAAACTAAAAAGGGACTGGCTCCTGGAGCAGGGCTTTATTTGAAAAGAGAATTATGGGCATACCAAAAGAGTTATTATTTGAACATCCCTACATAGAGGATTGGTCTATCCTATTGGGGTATCGGGGGTCAATATCTCACGGGATGTTTGTGCCAAGCAAAGACCCCAATTCAATTGACGATAAAGACGTAATTGGTATTTGTATTCCACCAATGGATTATTATTATGGCCTAAAGCAATTTGGTTCAAGAGGTACAAAAGAAATCAAATATAAGGCAATAGGTTTTCTGCTATAATCTGGTTAATTGAAAGGAGCGAAAATGAAAACTTATATTATTGGAATTTTGGTTGTTTTGGCTATGGCAGTTACTTTGGTTTATGCTTCTCGCTATCCTACTGCACCAAGACGAAGAACAAGAGAGCCTATAAGAGAAGTATTCCCTAAAGAGCCTGCACATAACCAATCTACCAATGATGGTAGAGGATGGCTTTCGGCAAAGCCAATGCCAAAAAGACCTGCAGGGTCTACCCTTTTTATGGCGCTTGCCGTTGATGAGAAGTATTGCTATGTTTTAGACAAGCGTGGAGTATTAAGGAAAATACCTAAAGTAAATATCAAGGAATACAAATAGCCAAAATAAATATCAAAGAAAAAAGATAATTTACGGCTGATTATAAACAGTAGCTGGGTCTATATCCAGCTTAATTCCCTTATCAAAGGTTATCTCCGCTCCGTAATTATAGAGGGTAGGCACATCAATGGTAGCCATATTATTATCTAAGTTTACTATCGCACCGGGATATGCCTTTAATGTAGTTATGATTTTCCCTATCTCTGGAGAGTAATACGCAGTACTAACGGAAGCATCGAATATTCCACCATATATATTGGCCGCCGTTATCGTTGCATCGCTATCTTCATCATCAGGATACCAGTGGAACGTCCCACCGTATTGGTTCAAGGTAGCAATATTCAAATCAGCCTCGGACACTGCCGTTTCAGTAACCGGCTCTGAGCCATAATTGACCGTACCGTTCCAAAGGTCTATCGTTGCTATCTGACTATCCGTGCGAAGCGTACCGTTCTGCATATAAATACTCGTAGCCTGGGCATTATCGACATCATAGGCGTCTTTTTCGATTATCACCTTGGCATTACTGGCCTTGTTATTTCGAGGGATAATGTGTAGAGTAGCTACGGAACAGCCCTGGTTATCCGAATCGGCAGAATAATAAGCTAAATATAATGTCCCTGCCAAGAGATATACCGTAGTAAACTCGGCTACGTTATCACCATCATTGCAATTGGAATATAGATATACTATCGCAGAAGGGTTATTGATTATTGTAGTCGCTATAGTCGTATTCGTAGCCTGGTCGGTTTTGCCACAGCATATATGATATGTTCCCGAACCATCAATAAGTATCTTGTCCGGCGAACATATTAAAGGTAAGGCGGCTGTTCCTATTCCACCTGTATATCCTCCTCTAAAATGTAATAGGTCATAAGTACATTGTGCTACCGCTCCAGTATCGCCATCCGTCATCCCACTATCTGGAGGCGTAACCATTCGGCTATCAAAAGCAACTTTATCATCAGCCAAAGGGATTCGGTCAGCTTCGTTCTCTGTGTACCAGTTTCCGGCTTCTTGCCATTTTTCGTCAGCAGCCGCATTATCCCAATAACAAGTTTGTGACGCCATTATATATCTCCTTTTACCATTGACCTAAAAAACAAGTCCTAAATCTTTCCCTTACTATTTTTGGTATAAACCAGTGATGTATTGAACACCACATTCTTAATCCGTTCCATCTGTTCTTACCACAATTTCTACATTTAGCCATTCGATATTTTATATCATCGGTAGTAAAATCCAAGTCGCCTTTTGTTTTTTTGCAACAAGCCATTTATGGATACAGAATCTCTTGCACCTCTACTCTGCCACTTGCCCAAAATGGACATACAGAGGTTGTTTGCGCAATATCATCCTCTGCTAACGTTGCGCAATCAGTTACCGTATCGTAGGATTCATCGCAACTCCAAATTGAAAGTCCATTTAAAGCGACATAACAATCAACTGTTAATGTGCCCACCGCCCGTGTTACAACTATATGAAATTCGTCGTAAGTATCTGCCGCAAAAAAGGTTGAGCAAGTCCCGTCTGTATATTTATTTTCTACAACTTCCGTACTTCCAGTCCTTGCATATTTCCAGATACAAGGGTCTCCACCATCTTGCTCAAGACGATAAGTTCCCGCAGCAGGAACAATCGTAACCTTTTTACGGCTATCGATTCCCGTAATAACACAGCACGAATTTAGTGTTGTAACGATATTGGAAAAAATTACATCCAAATATTTAGGGGTCTCGCCTGCTGAACAATGCGTGCAATCATCACCATATTCAGGACAGCAACTTGAACACAATTTGCCATCAGCCGAAACTAACAATTTTCCGTTTCTCATATAAATCATCAACACGCCGTAGTATCGTCAAATATACATCCACTAAAGTACCACTTACCGTCCCAGTCTTTATAAACGGCCAAGTCATCTCCCTGTATCAAATCAGGCCAGACATCGCCGTCAAAATCGTTAGTACCTAAATGGGTGCGGGGATATACGTCAATCGTTCCGCCAAACTCATTACCGTCCTGGTCTAATAGTTTACAAGTAAACGGGCCGGTAGCGTTAGAGGGCACGCCGCCCTCCTGAATCTTAACGGAATAGCCCCGCCCAATAGTCGATACATCCTTCGCTTTAGCAGCAGGCATACGAGAGGATATATGAGTCCCCATCGGCGAAGTCTCGACCCTGATACCTTTTGAACCGGTAATTTTAGAGTTGATATTTATGCGGTCAATAAGTTTATTGATTATATCGGGCGCCCAAGCCCGCCATCGTTCTATCTTTCTTAAGTCGTTCATCTCAATCCGTCATTCTGAGTATCATCGGGGTTGGTAGGATAAGGAAGTACATCGAAATTCGCCGTTTGATATATTCCAAGCGTCAAACCATAAGGTGTATTCCAGCCATCGTAATTATGGATATATGTCAGCGTGGCTTCGTAGTTTCTGTATCCTATTTCCTCGCAGCGAAATCCCGAAAATAGCCACTTACCAGTATCATCCCCTGTAATATCTATCCAAGCTACTCTCCTATCGCCTAACTTTTTAACGTATGCCTTCAGCCAGTCTTTCTGGTTTACTTTGCCGATAGTATTCTTAATAGCGTTCCAGTCCCAGCCGGACAGGTTCATCTTTTCGGTCATTATTATATTAGCGGTAGGTTTTGGCACAGGCGGTAATTCGACAACTCTTTCCCAATAAGTCGCCCATTCCGGCCCTGTCCCTGGCTCATTGCCCGCAGCCCCCGTATGGTTTTCCTTACACAAATAAATTACATAATCGTTAGTCCTGATATACCCTGCAACTTGTGCTTCAGCAGCCCAGGCAGTATATTTAACCGAGAACTTTATCCCCCAGGTAGTCCAAGCGGTATCGACAAAATCATAATACTTATCGTCTTGAAGATTAAGCTGAAGTGGTTCGTAGTTAAAATCGAATACCGTAGTAATACTCGACATTTTATCAGGCAAGTTTCTCGGATATGATAAGCCTTGCGTACTATACAAGACTTCGACACGAGCATTTTTATTATTGAGCCACCACGTTCTTATATCAGTAACTCGTAAGTCTTCTCTGTAAGGCGACCAAGGCAATCCTAATATTGGCAAAGCCGTAACTCCATCGCCCCAGGCATTTATATCGTCATCAGAGCAGGTATAAAGTTGCGTAATAGTAGTGCCTTCTTTAGTTATATGCATCCCACGAGATGTATAATCTTCTGTAACTGCCATTAGTAAAACTCTCCAACTTGCCTTCTTGCCATACGCTCCTCTGTTGTAAGTCTCAAGGTCGCTACTCCGCCAACTCTTTGAGCCGCAAATTCCCTTGCTGATTTAGTTTGCGCTAAATATTCAATACCCGTAAACATTGCCCGCAATCGGGGAAACTCTTTTGCAAGTCCGGCTATTATACCTTTACCTAAAGCAGAGCCAATATCAACAGCTATGGGATAAACATCATCCTTTAAGACATCCCACATCATTCGGAATATCTGGATGATTTTTATAGTCCATACCCTTATAATATCCTCCAATCTTCCCTCTTTGATAACGTCAATCGTAGCGTGGATATTAGCAACGACTTTTATCAACGTATCGGATACGGCCTTGCCCCATCCTGCAAATCTATCCTTATTTTCCGTCAGCCAATCCCGCATTACTTTAGACGCTTTAGTAACTACCGGCAATAATTCAGTACCATAAGCAATAGCGACATTAGTAATTTGCGACATTAATGAACGTAATATATTCGTTGCACTGCCAGCCGTTCGCTCTAAGTCGCCTTGCGCTTTAGTCGTCTGTTTTAGAATCACGCCGTAGCGCGCCATTACTTTTTGAATTTCGGATAGCTGTTCTTTGCCCTCAATCAGTCCCTGGTTAAGCGCCCATTGTTTTATCGTGGTCTCATTGACGAGAATACCCAATCGCTTCAAAGGTTCTATCTCACCAGTGATACCAGCTTGGATTTTCTGGAACGCTTCGGCTGGCCGGAGATTAAAAAACGAGGCCATATCGTAAGTAAGCTCGACCAACTTCTTGCTCATTTCCTCCGTCTTCTTCGGGGCAATTCCCATACTCTCTAACATTACATTGAAAGTAGAAACGTATTTGCGCACCTCAAAAGCGTTAAGTCCTAATGCTTTCGAGATTCGGTCAGACCATTTACGGGTTGCCGCCGCCATTTTGCCCATAGATACTTCAAAAAGATTCTCAGACTCCTCGGCGTCCATAGCCATTTTAATAGCTGCCGTACTTATGGCCACAAAGCCTATCGCCGCCCATTTGCCCGCCCTGATAATGGTACGGGTAATACGTTTTAACATCTTAGAAACGGACGCAAACGCTTTCTTAAGCCCTGCTTGTAAGGGTTTAAGGTTCGCTCGTATATTGACCCAGGCCTCTCCTAAGCGTGGCATTATAGTTTACCTCTCGGAAACATCCTTTTCGCAAGCACAGCGCCTTGCTCGCCAGTCAAAGAAACTTCTTTTTCTTCACCGGATTCCAGTTTGGAGATTTCACTTGCCTGTTCAATCATTCCTATAAACTGTCTGATAGTCATTGACATTACATCCGTTAAGCTAAAATTATAAAACCTGCATAGCATTGCTATCGCAGTCGGCCAAGTTATTTCGTTGGCTTCCGAATCCGTTTTTTTTTTATCTGCCGGCATAGGAACGATAGCTGCCGTTATCTCCTCCAAGTTACTTATTCCTACAATCTCTCCAACTTGTTCTTCTGTAATTCCGGGTAAACTATATTTGAGACTCAGGTAGATTAGATAGCCCATACCTTCGACGGTATCCATCTCCGCTTCTATATCCTCGTCGGTAATTGGTTTATCCAACTGTTCTAAAATCTTCAGCGGGTCAATACCGCCTATCTTTTCCGCTTCGGCAATCAATCGCTCCCTACGTTTGTCTCTTGTTTTTTCCTGCTCCTTAACTATCTTTGCCTGAAACTGTGCGAAATCGGATATAGATAATTCTGAAAAGACAAAATCCTTACCGCCCAATTTAATCGTTGTGTGCTTCCGTACATAACCTTCTAAGTTAATCATTTTCTTCTCCTTATGGTCGTGTTGCACCAGACGCCCATTGCATCTGGCCCGAACCCTGAAAAGTATAATTCACCGTTCCAACCCCACCGGCAGCGCCCCCGTATTCAATACCTGATACAAACGCCTCACCGTACAAAAGAACAAATACATCGGTTTCGGGTACGGTATCGTAAATTACATATAACTCTAATCTTGCAGTAGTAACATCACCAATCGACAAAGGCGTACCATCTGTTTCCAACGGCAAAGGACTTCCCTCCAGTGGCAATAAACAATTGACCGTTGCCGTCCAATCCTGAAAGCCAGTCCAATATGTTTTCCAAGTATCCTGCATAGAGGTCGATTCAGCTATATCGTGAGTTACACTGAGCGTCCACGATTGCCCGAATACCATTTCGGTATCTGTTGTCTCAGAATCCCACCATATATGTGATTTTTTACCGTGTAAAATAGCCATAATAATCTCCTATGCTACCGCTTCTTCTAATAATGCTCCTGAACCCTGTACGGTATATGTTAATTTGACAATATCGTTCCTATCGGTAGTTATTGAAATATCCGTTATTATACCGTTACCGGTATATTTCCTGCCAGTCGCAGTTGCTGATGTACTCTCTAAAACTAATGCCAAGCCATCAGGGTCTTGTGAAAAGTCCGCATCTAAATCAGGGTCTAAGCCGCCATCATCAAGGTCGCATTCTACTGTTGCCGTCCAGTCAAGGAAGCCCGCCTTGTATTCCTTCCAATGCGTAGTGGCTGCTACTGTCGTTTGGTCCATTACTGTACTCTCCGCCACATCGCAGGTTACGTTGGCGCTCCAGGCAATAACATTAGCGACAGTATTAGCGCCTGCGAAAGTTACCTTGCCTTGTTTACCGTGTAAAATAGTCGTTGCCATAATATTTCCTTATACATTAGCATTTTCTTCTAACTGGTCAGTTCCTTGAAAATTCAGAGTACACGCACCTATTGTTGAAGAAGTAGCAGATGGGCCAATACCGGTACATATAGCGTTACCTTTATATAACCTGGCGCCTGTATCTGTAACCGTTATAGTTAATTCCGCTTCTGTCCCCACGATTGTCATTGCTCCCATACCCGCTAATGGCAAAAGACATTCTATCGTTGCCGTCCAATCCTTAAATCCCGGCAGATATTCTTTCCAGTGTTTCGTAGGGCCAAGTGCAGAGACGTCCATTATAGACCCTTCCGCCATATCGCAGGTTACAATTAACGTCCAACTTAATATCTTAAAAGTCAAACCGGTAAAACTACCCGAACTTCGCTTACCGTGAAAAATAGTCGTTGCCATTATTTACTCCTTTTGAATGCTCATTGAATACATTGTCGTTATTTGCCAAACCTCATCCACGAACCCTACATCCACAATAGTATCTCTTTGCATCTTGATATGATGATAGTCGTCGGCATATAATTCCTGCCAGTTAAAGCAGTTATCTAACTGCTCCGCTAATACCGCTATTTCCTGCCCGCCATCATCAGCGTCACTAAATAAATTAAATTGTAAATCGACTGTAGTAATATTATCGTTAGGCCCGCCCATTATTTCATCATAGGTAGCTCCGTTAAAATAGAACACTCCATAAGGGCTGACAGCATTTTGCGGGGCCTGTTGAAAGTACAATCCCGTTAGGACATCCCTTAATATTAGATTGCCCTTGTACTTCTTCATAACAGCTTCAGCGACTTCGGTTATCATTTTTTATTTGACTTTTTTTCCTAAAAGTTGGAAAACATTAATATCACGAATTAGCCCTCTTGAAAATCTCGTTTATCTTGCGCTTGTCCTTCCTGACCGTAGGCATTAGATACGGCCTCTTTTCCATTCTCTTTGTCCCCACTTCCAGATATAAAGAGTACGGCATATCTGAACCGACTTCACCGAGAACGTTTATGCCTCTTGTCTGGACTTTACTTTGTATCGATGCTCGAAGATTACCTGTATCTATTGCAGGCGGAGTTTTACCTGCACTGGCTATGTGGATTTTACGACCAGAACGATATTTTTTATACCAGGCTCTTTCGCCCGTTTTCTTCGAGCGGCCAATATAATAAGTTTTTCCAATCCCAACTTTAGGAAAAGAACGCTTAACATCCCGTTCAACCATAGCCGTCGCTTTCTTCATGGCTTCTACGTTAGCTTGCGTAGCAAGGGTCAGGACGGCAGCCCCGTACCATTTTATTTTTGTTTCAGCCATACTAAAATCACAATCATAATTAAGAATATAACTACCGCTTCGATAGCTTAATCCACCACAGTAATATCTATTTGTAAATGCCTGCCTAACATCGCTACATTATTAGTTCCGGTAACTTCAAAGGTCTTTCCCGCTACTACTATTCTATCGCTTTCGGCTATCGCCTGATTCGTTGATGAAGCATCGCAATACAACCGCCAGCCTTCCCTCACGGTCATCTTGCCGTACATATCTATTTCCGAAATACTCTTGTTCGATATTCGACACTTCAAAGCGGCTATCCTGACCGTATCGTAATTCTTGCGCATACCTCCCATCCCCGTCTGCGTAGTAGATAGTTGATTGACTACTGCCGTCGAATTAAAAAAGTCGCTTATCAAACCGCCAACCTCCATCTCATATATGGAGCTAATCTCTTAGCTATATGTTGGGGTATGTCCCTTGCCCCACCGCCACCTTCATTAGCGTAAACTATTTTATGGTCGCCGAGTCTTTCTTCTTTGACAGTAGAATCAGTTTTTCTGCTCAGGTAATAAACATTCGCAAGGTCAATAGTTATCTGAACCAAGTCCTGTGGTATCGTGGAATAGCCCGCAGCATATCTAACGATTATATTATTAACTCCCGATGTGAATCTTGTCCCTAAATGTACAATCCCTTTATTAGCGTAAATTTCAAAATCAGATTCCGGCTCGTCGGGGCATTGAACATAAGCGTAACTATCCAAGCATTCCAAGCCGGATATAGGAAGTATCTCCTCGGCGTTCCAGACCCCGTAAGTTTGTACCGTAGCCGACCAGCCTTTTGTTAAAGCCACTATCGCTGCTACTAACGACGTAACTGTATAATCCGTTAGTGTAAGGGTATCAGAGCCGTCATTAGTACCGCCAAGGATAGTTAAGACCATAGAACTGTCTGTAACCCGTACACGGGCGTTGTAGGCATCGCTACTGGTATTTGTAATTCGTATTACATCAGTAGCCCCAACTGATAGATATTTGACTTCATCTATCGGGTATTGTCTAAGTAATAAATCACAAGTACCATCGCCATCGTATCTTTCTCTATATGTATCGTGCTGAAACTTCCTATCGCAATAGCTCTCTATCGCTGATGTAGCCCTTAAAAGCAAAGTATCAATTAAATCATCATCAGTAGTTACAGTAATCCCTGCATAAGCCTTGAATGCCGTCTTAGTGGTAATCGCCGCCGAACCGCCGCTTATAGTATGTTCGTCATAATAAGTCGTGCTGTCGTATGTCCACTTAATCCAGTATGTATAGGTATAGCTGTTCGGGGACTCGGTAAATGAATATGTATAAGTACCAGTCGCTACTTTAGTTAAGTTAGTATCGGCGGCCACTACTACCGTGTCGTCTTGGTTCCTAATGACACCGCTATTAGCAGATACCTCCGCCGTAAATGCGGGTACGGAATCTAAATCCGTTAGAACCCCGTCTATCTCAAACGTCTCTCTAATCGTAATTGTTCTTAATTCAGCCATTAAGCGTTCCTGATAATCCGAACTGAACTATGCTCCATTGTTTTTCCCATATATTCACCGTGTCCTACTACCGTTGTGCTCTCTTTTATAATTACCTGATTATTCATCGAAATAGCTGTAGGCGTTCCCAGATATAATCCCGAACTCGCAGGCGTTTCCGTCATATTCGTCCCCGTCTCCCTCGCTGTACCGGCTGAAGTATAAATACTGAAAGTTAAAGTCTTGCCGGTCAACCAACCGAAGTTTACCTCGTTAGCCACTGAGTTTCTCCATCTCTGTCGCTACCTCGTTACTGCGCTTGGCGTTCTTATTCAACTGTTCCGTCAGTTTCGCCCTTTCGTAAGTCAATTCACCAAGTTCGGTGGCAAGCTCTTTGCGTTTTTGTACCTTGTCTTCGTTTACTTCTGCCATCTTCTTTTCTCCTATGCAGCTACGTTTGTAATAACTCCGCCTACAACAGTTACGGTATCCCCCTCGTTATTTACCCAGCTACCTGTGAATCCGTTGTCAGCTTGAATTGTTCCTGCTGTGAAATTGGTTACGACATCAACATTGCCTGTATCCCTTGCTATACTCAATCTGTCTGCAACAGTAGTACCACTCCCTGATTGAATTATCAGTTTATTGGCAAGGCCATCTAATTTGATTCTGAACCCATAACTATAACCAGGAGTCGCCCCAAATGCATAAGCGTTCTCTGTAAAATCTAAATGACCGGAATTTGCCTGATTTAGTACGTCATTCTGAATCCAAATACCAGGATTTGCCGCTGCAACTATTAAATCTGCAAAAGTCCCTGAGCCTGTGGTGGTGAGGTTGCCTGCCTTGAAATCAAAATCCCCTGCGGAAGTAACTCTCAGAACATTTTGAACTGACTGAGTGCCATCCCCTGCCCTTATATCAAAATTACCCCCGCTAAAAGCAAAAACTGTATTACCAGCACTGCCTGTAAGGAATTTCCCTGTTTGGCCTCCACCAGTTGATATAATCCTTCCACTTGTTGTAATATCTTCATCACCAAAGTTTATTGTGCCACCCGAATCGGTGATTGAGCCGTCTGCGAAAGTGAGTGTGCCAACCGTAACGCCGGAGGCAAAGGTCGGACTTGCCGCCTGCTTTACGCTCTGGTCGAACCAATTATCTAAAGTAGGATTGCCGGAGAAAGTAAGAGTTCTATGTGAACCATCTAAATTAATATTAAGAAATTTATTGGAAGCTACTCCTGCACTACCACCTACAGCCGCCAATACTAAATAATGTTCATTAACAGAATCATATAAACCAACATTATCAAAATTCGGACTATTTCCCGTTCCCAACCCCAGAGACGTTCGGGCGGTGTTCCCGCTTTCGGCTACCCAATTAGAGCCGTCTCCGACAATGAAATTGCCGTCATCAGGGTCAAGTCCCTGTATGTCCCCCAATATAATAGGATGAATTATCATTCTATCTCCTTTATCCGTTCAAAGACTTTCTCTGCTTCGTGAATTGCAATCTCTATGTCGTTGACAACAACAAACTCATCCGCTTCAGTGGCTTGCAAAGACAATTCGTGAGCGGTCAAACTCAATTTCTCCAATAGTTTTTTTATCGTTTTCACGGCAATTTGTTTTCAATTCGCTTTACCGATTCCTTGATATACTTTATGTCCGCCGCCTGTTCGATAGTTGCCTTTTCGACTACAGTTATCTTTCTATCGTGTTCTACAAGTACGCCGGTATTAGTCTCTACCTTTTGCCTTAAGGTTGCATAACCTATCGCTGCGGCAGAAAGAATACAGGCGCAAGTAAGCAGGAACTTCAGCCACTTCATATTGTTGTCTTTCATAGCTAATCTCTGAAGTAGAAATAGACAATTAAATCAATGGTTCCATCTAACGCCGCCGCCATATGCAACCTGTTATTCGTTGCCAGGATTATCCCGCTTGGAAAATCAAACGTCTCAAGCTGTGATGCCGTAGTAGTAAGCTCCAGCATCGTTACTATGGCTTCGCCGACAATAGCCAGAGAAGCGTTGTCATCCGTATAACAATCCACGTCTGCGATATTGCCACTGCCCGCATTCGTATTGGCAGGCTCTAACGCATCACCCGCCGCCGTGCCCGCGTCCGTACCACCGATATCAACGGTTAAAGCTTGATTGGCGTCATTAGCCCAGGCATCAATCCGCCAAACTATCAAGTCTCTCTCATCGTTGTTCTTCAGGTAAAAGAAATCGTAATTGATAGCACCAGTAGTCAAACTCTTTATAGCGACATAGGCATCGCCTTTAATATTCGCTTCGAGCGCCTCGGCAGCCGTTGATGTTTGTAATACGTTATCCAAAACTCCCGCTTGGCTGCCAGAGCCTTTACCGTCTACAATTATCATAATTTACTCCTTAAAAATATTTTGCTTTTTAATATTCTTAATCCCGATAGTAAAAATGGATACAGCCGGTGTATTTGCCGTCTTTAGTCGCCGATAAACTAATAGATTGACCGTGCGGTATAACCCATCCGCCTGGCACGCTAAGCTCGGCATTATAATTCTCTAACGGCTGCTTTTGAGCATAACCGACATAAGCACCCGTCTCGGTCGTCATATCATTAGAACCATCATTAACGAGAAATATCCCACCAGCCACTTTGTTACTGCCACCGTTGACGTTGCCAGGTATTACCGCCGTACTATTGGCAATCGTAGCGGTAAACGTCCCGCCAAGATTGATTTCAAATATGCAACTCTTATCAGTATCATCGCCGGCAGCATCAATTTTGGTAACGATTATATCCCTGGCCTTGCCATCATCGTTAATTATCAAGGCGAGAAGATAATCGTCTGCACTGCTGGTAATACCATCAATATGCAGAACATACGCATCGCCGTTGAGAGCCGCTTGCAATGCGGGGTCATCTCTTAATACCTTTACGGCGTGATTCCTTACTTCGGCCTTATCTCCTGAACCCTTGCCATCTTCTAATAACATAATAAATCTCCTTAAATGTTTTACTTTTTAACATTCTCAATTGCGAAAATAGAAATAAACATTTGCATTAACAACATCGTGATTCGTTCCGTTCTGCAACCATAACCTGTTGTTCGTTGTTAGAACTAATCCACCCGGAAAATTAAACGTACCAAGCGATTCCGCCGTTGCGCCGAGTTTCATTTTATATACTACTACGCCGCCGCTTACGGCCAAGTCCGTCTCGTCAGTGCAGCAATCCGCGTCCGCAATTTTGCCACTACCAGCGTTCATATTGACAGGCACTACGACATCCTTTGGGGCCTGGCCATCGTCCGTTCCGCCAATGTAAATGGTTATGTCCTGATTGGTATCTGTCGCCCACGCCTCTATCTTGTAGACCACCAGGTCTCTTCTGTCCTTGTTCTTTAGATAAAACCAATCATCATCGGCAGAAGCAGGGTCAACGTTGTTTGCTACGGCACAATACGCATCGCCGTTCCTATTGGCCCTTAACGCTTCGTGTGTGGTTGAAACCTGCAATATGGTATTCCGAACTTCGGCTTTGCCGCCCGAACCCTTACCGTCAGTAATCAACATAATAAATCTCCTTAAATGTTTTACTTTTTAACATTATTCGTCACCGACTGCTTCGATGACTAACTCTAAACTCTCATTGGTTTTTTTGGCTTCATTCAATAACTCATTCAGTAGATGCTTCGTCTCGATACGCAAGGCGATATTAGCCTCCGCTTTCAAACTCCAATTGCCTTCTTCAAATACCATCAGATTGCCAGTATCTTTTTCAAGAAATGTCGAGCCGTTCGGACAGTCGGTCGCCTTGACCTCACCGGAATCGCCAATGAATCTTTTTATTGAGGATAAAAGTTTTGCCATAAGTTATTCCTTAATGTTCGTGGCCGTGTCCAGCCAGCGTTTCTTCTTGCCAATTCAATACCAAATTGCAGATATTGTCATCATCAGTAGCGGTCTTAATAATCACTGCATACTGCTGGTTAAAATCTAAAACCCATTCATTTATCGCTCTTGCCCCTACTGCCTCGAATGCCTGTTTCAAATCCGAACCGATAGAATGCTGCCATAATTGGGTCGTTGTCGATATATTAGCACCCGCTGCCTGCGTCTCATCAAATCGGGTAACGGAACCTTCTATTGGTGTTGCTTCAATAGTCGATAATTTGCTTGTACGGCCACAGCTTCTACAACGGTTATAAATCGTTAAGGTCGTACCTTCGCCCACATCAATTGATGTATTCTCATAAAACGAAAAAGTAGCTGCTCCAGTAACATCAGCCCTGAATCCTAAATGAATCTTTCTGTCCACGGGGGTATTAAAGGCAATCACAGTCATCTCGTTTGTATTGGTAACGGTATTTTCGTAATGGCAGGTAAATAACTCGCCTTCGTGCAATTGATGATGCACAATCGGCGTAGAAATACTGTCAACCTCTAATCGGTTATCAGCATTAACACCTGCTTTCCTACTTGAACCAGTACCGTCTTCAATAAGCACAGATTACTCCGATATGCCATACGCCTCGGCTGATGTTGCTACTTTCGGCAACTTTTTCGCCTCTTTCGGTTTCGGTACATCTTTCGGTGTTACGATTTTCTTTTCCGTCTCTTTTTTAGTCATAGTCTACCATCCTTTCTGTTATGTGAAGTTAGTTACACCATCTTCAATACCAGCGTTTGTACCCTGATTGACCAGGTTGCCAATACACATAAACTGGCGTTTAACACCTGCTGAATCGTCCGGTTTAATCGCATCTGTCGCACTAATCCAGTTGCCCACTATCATATAGTTGCTGGCTGAATCTGTGTTGAAACTGATGCCGTGCGTAAGTTGATAGTTAAAGCCATTCGGGTCGGCCCTGCAAATTACATTCCAGCCAATCAAGCTCTGGAAATCAGCCGTGATGTTCGTATGCCCGTAAATACCAACGGTCGTTGCAGAGATGAAATTGTTAGTAATCTTACAGCTATTCCAAAGCGGCCCTGCGAAGTAAATACCAATCGGTAATACTGGATTTCCTACGAACATATTGTTATCGATTACTATCGAGTTGCAATTCGTAATATGCAAACCATGCGTCACAGAACTGCCGCCATTGATAAATTCACATTGATGAAATCCTATGCCATGCGAACCCGATGGGATAGTTACGAGCGGGGCAGAGGTATTGGAAAAGAAACCGATATTCCAGAAGTGGCAGCTATTGACAGCCGTCCCAATTGTCATAACTCCGTTTATCAAAGGCGACCAAGCCGTTCTATTACCAACACCGATAATATCGCATTGATTCGGCAAGGTTGTTAATACTTCAGAAAGCATACCACCACCAATATAAATCTTGTTACGCTTATTGGCGTTTTTCGTTATGGCGATATAAGTATTGCTTGCCGTAATAGTAGCAGATAGCAATTTTTTGGCGTGTCCCCAGTCAAAACCGGAATTGTTGTCGTTGCCATTAACGCTATCAACGCAATATTCAACGCCGTATCCCGCCGCCTGTGGATACATAATCAAATTGCCCTTCATCCACTTACTGCCCATAGGGCCTCTTGTATCTACACTCATAATAAATCTCCTAAAATTCCACCGCCAGGCCGAGGCACGGTAAGTGCCCCGACCTGAAGGAGGAAAATGAATCAATTAGTTATTGCCGTTGGCATTGAAGCGCTTTTGTAACGGCCTCTCGACAGAATAGCCAAAATTGAAACAAGCGTGGCCTGACCTGCAAATATACAGCCAATTCGCACTGTATCATAGGGATTGGCTACTGTCGGCTCTAAATCGGCTGCGTCAACTTCGATGACAAATAGCGCATTGCCCGTGCCTACAAAATCGTAAGTATTGCCGTGTCCGATTGAAATGCCTGCAATCGGGAACGCAGTTAAAGCCGAAAGTGTATCGCCGGATTGCGCCGTGGTGTTAATAAAGTATCTGAAACTTACAGCTTTACCCATCGCCGTAGCACAGGTCGTTACATTCTCGCCCTTTTTGAGGGCAAGGTTTGTAGATGTCGCCGCTGTTGCAGAACAAAGACCAATCTCAACGATAAAAGTAACGTGGTCGTAATTTTTCAGACTTACAATATCAGAGGTCACGGTTGCACCAGTTGCATCTATTGGGCCATATACCGGAACGATTTTGTCTTCGTAAGTTTTAATCATAATTTTAACTCCTTAAAAAGTTTTTATGCTCTTGCAGCCAAAGCGACAAACGAACCTTGGGTAATAGCGCTTCGTTTCGGGGTGAATGCCGAGGATTCCCAGGGTTGGCCGTCATACCTCATTACGAAACGATAGGCCACTTCATCATAATCGAACTTCAAATGAATGCTCGAAGCTGCCGCTATCGCCGAGGCGCCCGCCTTTTGGCCGATTAGATATTGACGCCAATCACAAAGCAGAATATCGCCCAAATCACCGACAGTATCGCAATGCTCGGTTAAGATAAGTGGCCTGCCTAACATTGACGAATACGGAGCGCCTGGCACTCTATCGATAAGACCGACATTAGTGCCGCCCGTGCCAATAGCTAGAGTCAAAGTTGCAAGCTGTGGGAAAGTATCGTTGTGAGCCAGCCATACGGCGCTGCCCATACCCCTCGGACGCATTCTCGACCACATCTTAATGATGTTTTCAGTAACGATTGTATCGGCGTCCTGGTCAGTCTCTATGGCCTGCGTAACCAAACAAGGCGCATTTATAATGCCTAACGGCATAGCTCCGCCCGTACCCCAGATGAAGTCCTCGTCTTCCTGCCAGGCGAAAGCTTCGCTGAACATTCTGCTCATCAATGGAGCGATACTAATCGGGCTATCCTCAAGCAGTTCGTCAGAGACAAAAACCAAGCCAACTAATTTATGAAGCGTTAGTTGAATCTGCCCGAATTTCGGCTTGGTTGGCGTCTTTTGACCGGCCTCACCTGGCCGAATAAGGGCAATTCCACCGTGTGTGCTTGATGCGTGTGTCCAATCTTCAACCGTAGGGATTCTAATAGTATTAGTCTGCATCGGGATGGCAAGGGCTTTGTTGCGTATAATGGAAGCCTCAATCAGGTTCTCCATTAGCGTAGTCCTGAATTCTTCAGGCACTAAATATCCGCCCTGTGCCTCATCACCTTCAGTCAGATGACCGGCAGTCTTTACACTTTTGTCCCAAGTCGCTAATTTGTTCGGCATAGAGCGTCCGCCTTCGCCAGCCTGGTAGATGTCCCTTGCAAACTGCCAGAATTCATCATAACCGCCTGTCTTTTCAAGCTTTTTATCGCCTTCGCCGAAAGGAGGGGGTTTCTTGCCGGAAACGACGGCAAGCTTGGCATCAATCATCGCTTCCAGCTTTTTCTCTTTTTCGGCTTCGTCAATATCTCTGACAACAACAACATTATCAACTTTCGGATTATGCTTTTCAGCAATACCATCTTCGATAAGTTTTTCGCCTATCTCATCGGGTACTTCTAAAATCTGATATTCCGATGGCTTGTAGAGGTCATCCCCATTGAGCCATTCCTGTACTAATTTAATTTTCATAATCGGTTCCTTAAAATGTTAGTTACCGCCTGTAATCTCCACCATTCTACAACTAACATTTCAGCTTTACTTTTTAGCGAATGTCTCCATTGTGTCTGGCTAATTACTCTGGCTTCATTCGTACATAATTCCTTTTGCACGTTTAAAACAACGGTCTAAAAGTAATTCGTTATTCGTCTCCGTCTTTACAGGCACTTTGTTAGTAACCTTAACGGGATATTTCGTTTCCACTTTACACTCACATCCTTTACCGGAATCGTGTTCCTTGACCCACGCTTTAGCCTTGGCCATCGTCCAGTTTTTTGCCTTAGCAAATAGATACGTCCTGATTTTCTTAATCTTGCCACAGTAAAGACCTTTGATTCCCTCCTTGGCGGATATGGTGATTGTGGCAGTAACCTTACAATCTCTGACAGGGATGCGAATATAATCATCTGTTTCTTCGGGCTTCAAAACAGGTTCCAACTTGCCATATCCATCGGTTGCAAAATCTTCACCTTTGACCCAATTCCCCTCTAATTCCGTATCTATCCAAATAGTAACTTCCTCCTCGATACCAAGCTCGTCCTGCAATTCCTGCGATATGGATATGTCCTTACTCTTAACGGCGGTAGCAAGAGCTTCGGGATTGGCTGGTACGGGTACGGCGGAGAACTCCAATAGTTCCCACTTATCGTATATCCGCTTGGCTTCTGCCCATTCGGGGTTCTTCTTGACCTCGTCTGGTGTAGGTGGATGAGAGCCGTCCTCGGCAGGCAGGAACCCCACGCTAAAGGCGTTGAGGAAATGGCCTTTGAACAACTGATATATCTCTTCAGCCTTGTCGGTATCGGCGAACCGGACTTTGGCAGAAATATTCTTCCTACCACTCTTTATCCATAACGCCTTGCCGATAGGCGGTTCCCGATAATCGTGTGCCCACAGAACGACAGGGTTCTTCTGATACTGTTCATAGTCAGCACCTTTAGGCAATAAGACTTCGTGCTCCCTATCTACGGCGCTGGTAGAGATGACCGCCGTTACTGTTCGCTCGTCATCGTCAACTTCGGCTTTAGCTATGTATGTTTTTCTTAGCATTTTATTACCCTTTTTTATATCCAGTAACTTCCAGAAAAGAGAGGCCAGGCTTTTCGTTCTTATGAGTCTGGTAACGTTTCCGGTTTTTTGGCTTTTTCTTCATCAGTTTGTTTTTTGCTTCGGTTATCATAATTCCTCTACAATAGGTACAATACAGCACCGACAACTTGGATGTAACGGGGGATGGCCTACATCCTCATATACAAAAGACAAGGTTCGGTCTCCGACCTCAAACTTACTACCCTTCTCGAAGAAATAGGCTTCAACCGATATAATCTTGCCGTCCATTTGAGGGCAGAAATCACAACTCCTATCATCGGCTGCGCTTAGCCATTGTTTCTTTTCGACTACCCCTGACTGGATATAGCCCTGCACAGCGCCTTCGTTCCAGGCCCAGATAGTCTCGGTGCGGGCGATTCGCTCAGCAGAGTATCTCTCCAGTCCTTCAAAAACCCCAGCTACTCGTTTTCGTAATTCAGGTATGGTTTCAGCCGTCTCTAATCCTTGTGCTAACGTTTTACGCAGTCTCCTAACCACATCGCTATTAGTGGATTGGACGCTGCCTATGCGCTGCCTCTCCAAGGCGTTCATAACTTTGGGGTTCATCGGGTCGAAAAACTCTTCCTCGGCGATTTGCCTCAATACCTTTTCCCCGCCGCTCATAAGCGTATATCTGATGAATGGGTCTTTCTTTTCGCCCAAAACCTTATTCCACTTCTGCATATCGAATATAGACGAGATAATATCGCCCTCTGGGGTCTTAATAGCTTTTATATTATCGAACTTGGCTAATACCTCTCTGGCCTGCATCCTAAAGACTTCCTGCACAACTTCCACAAATGGTTGATCCACAAAATTGGTCGGATGGCCTAAAGGTGGTAGTCTGCGGGGGGCCTTAATAGCTATCGCATCCTGGGGCATCCTCGTGCGTTCTTGAGACATCTCTGTTCCTGCAAGCTCCGAACCAACAGGCACTAAAGTCATCGGCAGTAAAGGAACCTGCCCCCATTCAGACTCCTCTATTCCGTCTATTTGCCGTTCTTCATTTATAGATGAGTAACCGTTCTTAATATGAGAGTCCTGCTCCTTTAATCTGAACTCCTTGTCCTGTGGCACAGGATTGTCAAAGGCACAGAACAGACTTGCATCGTATTTCGGTAGTAAGGCTTCGTTTAACTTCTGCTCGGCCTTGCGAAGTCGAGGCAGGACGGTATCCTTCATATAAGAGTATTCGCCTACCTCAGCGTTGGCTCGATTTACATTCTCCGTAGTCAGTTTACTCATAGGTACGCCAAAGATAGCGGCTATCTCGTTTAGGGTGGCTTGACGACCCTTTAGGAAAGCCATCTCTTTCGGCGATAGCGAGATTTTCTCAATCTTTGCCCCGCCAAACAGGTATGCCGGTTTGCCTGCTTTTTTAACTCCGCCGAATCGCTTGACCCATTTCTTAATCACCCGTTCCTGCTCGTCCTCCGGCGGAGTGCCCGCGTCTTCCGGCAGCATAATCGCAAACTCTGGCATAGCGCTATTCTTCATTAGACCGACTTCGTAAGTATTCATAGATACGCTTAAATCCGCCGCCACTACGCTGGCTTGTAAAGGGCTAAGACCATAAAAGACACTTCTGGGATTGACGTTTCTGAAATGAACCATATTCTCCGGTTCGACAAGATACTTTTTGATACCGTCAATAGTAAATTCGAAATGAGATATGAACTTCTGCTTGTCGGGAACGATTTTAACGTATTGAGACATTAACGGCCAAATCTCGTCTGGTACGCCTATATTGTTCATTAAAATGACCCAGTAGGCATTACCCACCAAATCCAGATACAAGAACATCTCCTCCATCAAGTCAAAACCATTCCTGAAATCGTTCACCTTGGCCATAAGCTCTAAGAAGGGATGTTCCAAAACCTCCTCTACTTCTACTGCCTTTGATATAGCCCTCCAAGTAGTAGGGGATTTAGCGAGATAATCCATACGTTCTGAGCGTATTGATTTGGTGGGAAATAGCGATTTGGTCTTTTTGCTAGTCCTCACGGTATAGAGTCGCAAAGGTATCTGGGCGCAGCTTACGGCGTTGATATGGGCACAAGCATAAACCCAGCCAGTGTATTTCTTAACGAGACTTAAATAATTCTCAGTAGGTAAATATGGCCTTCCTGATTGCCACTGAGGGATACTCCAAGCCCCAGGCATATCAGCCGCCTTTAACAACCATAGGGCAATCCTACTCTTTAAGCCCATACAAGCCCCTATATAGAAAAACGCCTTTCTATAAATAGGGCTGTGTGTTACATATTCAGTTAAAATACAGAAGTGTTAAGTAGTGCTTTTGACGTGAATCTGGCTTTCTTGGTAAATAAATGGGGATTTCGCTTTTTTAGACGTAAGAGTAGTCTTGTAACATTACTTCGGCAGCAGCCCATCAAAAGACCGGCCTCTCTGTGCGTGCAATTATGCAAATAGCAGAATTTATATGCTTCAATCTGTTGTCTCGTTGGTCTTCGCATCCGTGCTAAACTTTAATTTCTTTACGTCTATACCTATATTAACTTCGTAATCTATCATTACAGTTTCGCCATCACAGCTTATGCCCCGAACAGTTATTGTGTAAGATAAAGCATCGTCTCTAATATTCTTCGCCCATTCCTCAAACTGGTCGCCGTGCTCTTTGTCTATTTTAGGTGGCTTAACTGGGGGCATAGGAGGCATATCCTCTAATGGTATTGAGGGTAAACCATATCCAGCCTTATGCCCTACCAACGCTCCTATCCCTGCCAATATGCTTTGAAAGAAACTACGTCTGTTCATTTTAAATTTCCTTTCGTTCACAATCCCCTTCTCGTAATAGTTCATTATTCGGCGGAGGCGGTAATGGTTGATTATGGCAGTCGCCTGGAACTGGTATAAGAGTATTACCCTCTTTTACTACAAAAAACCCACAAGTTTTACATTTATTCATTTTCCTATCCTTTCAATATTCCGTCCAGCCCGCATCGCCGAGCATTGCGTCCTCATCTTCCTTGTCTTCGTCTGTTATCAGTAATCCGGCCCAGGCACCTGCTTTGACTTTCATTATACCATATCTTTCGGCGTCCATCAAGTGGTTTCTGAATTTTACGGGTTCGGGAAAAGAATGGCCTACCCTGTCCATTTTCCACATATAGCTCCGTTTCTCTTCCTTTAGATGAATACTGTCGGCTGTAAGATGACATTTAAGGGCCTTGACGGCCTGTATGCCCTCCCGTACCGAGTTCTTACCCTTATAGCAGGGGTGGATGTTAAAGCCGGCGTTAGCAATCTCAGTAATGGTTTTAGGGTCTTCAGAATCAGCGATAATCTCCTCATAGCTGTCTTTGTCGATTATCTCTTTTAGCTTCTGGATAATCTCTGGATTCGTTAGGTTCGTTTGATATAGCCATTCCTTCTCATAGACCTCATTACCGATGAATCTCAATTCCACTAAAGCCGTAGGATTAACATAGCCGAAGTCAAGCCCCCATATCTTGCGCTCGTACTCTTTGGGCATTTCCTGTACTGTATCCCAGTTAGAATAGATAAGGCCAGTAAGGGTCGCCCATTCACCTTTTTTGTAAATCTTGTTATACTCTTCATTCGCGGCGGCGTTCTTCTCAATTTGCTTACGCCTGTCTTCGTCTAAGAACGGATTTTCGTCATAGTTGATATGTAGTAATTGCCTATCTGCGGTATCGCCATCCTGCGTAGCGTTAAATACCCATTCGTTGCCATACGGGTCTTCGGGGTTGAATGATGTAAAGATTTGGTTTATAGCCCCCTCTGCTGGTTTGTGCCGGTTTATGGTATCTAATAAGAGATATTCGCGTTCGATAATCCTGGTGTCCGAACTCAGTCCCGCCAACTCCTCTATCCAGATATAGTTAATACCTTCGATAGATTTCTTTTTAGCTATATTGTCAAGACCGTCAAACGAGAAGAAATTATCAGCTCTACCACGAATCTTTAGCTCCGTATTATTGTCTTTATGGTCAACCCCCGCCTGGTCAAGATAAGTATGTATTAGCGGCCAGCAACTATCCTTAACGGCAGGACGGGTCTTCCTGAGCACGAGAATGCCTATATCACACAGCTTACAGAACTTCTCAAATACAAGGTGTTGAGCTATGGTATGAGATTTACTGCTGGACGAGCCGCCCCATAACCAGTTTTCCGGCTTCGTGCTATTCTTTAGCCAGTCGTAGGGCTTACGGTTGATTTGGATTGTTGATTGCATTCATAAAATCCAAAAAAGCCTTATAGCATATAGGACATAAATCCCAACTTTCAAGTCCTCTATTACAAACAATATAATACCATAAATTCGGTTCTTTTCCTGTCGAAGGCTTTTCTTTTTTACATCTATCACAGCTAATCGTTGTCATTTTCTCTCCTTTGGGTCAACATACTCTAATCTAATTACCTGTTCCGGCCTACTATCGGCTTCGCCGGATAAGAACTCGCTCAAGCGTATAAGCGTATCTACATCTCTAAATTGAGGTTTTAGTAATGGTATTGGTATCTTTTTCTGGCAATGAGGACAATCTACACTGCCCCTTAGCCAACACTCCCAAACACCTTTAGCCTCTTCTACCAGCTTCAGGTCTTTGGCCTTATCTCGGATTAGCTGGGTATCGTTCTTCTTGGCAAGGGCAAGGGCGTTCTTTTCATCCCGCTCTGTGATTCTTTCTTGCCAGTTAAAGTTTTTACTCCATTTTATCGTGGATTGCACAGAAACGCTAAACTTACGACTAACTTGCGCTAAACTACGTTTATCCCCCAATAAATAGTAATATTCAAAGGCTTCTTGATGGCGTAGGGTCTCTATCATTTTGATTTGGCTTTAGCTTTCCTGCGCTTCTTTGTGAGCTTGACACATCTTTTATAGCCTATTTTGGGCATTTTGCCTTTCCTCCCAATCCCTTGGGATAATTCGTAAGTATTTACCCAATAACCTTTTAACGCAAGCACTGCATAAATCACATTGATAGTGTACCTCGTCTCCTATTGCGGAAGAATAGCCCCCAATTTCGTTTATGCGTAAAAATTCTTGGATTTCCAATTCGTCAATAAAATCTTTTTTACAGCAATCGCATTGAATAGAAACCAAGTATTTGCTATTAACCATTTTGGTCTCTGTTTTATACTTTATCATTCTTAAACCTTATTAAAC
>Ga0114920_10000237_pt1 | contig 24344 bp, 21 predicted proteins | sample ChitaG_FD_88683 | JGI IMG/M metagenome (GOLD analysis project Ga0114920, IMG submission 88683) | Deep subsurface microbial communities from South Pacific Ocean to uncover new lineages of life (NeLLi) - Chile_00310 metaG | ecosystem: Environmental > Aquatic > Marine > Oceanic > Sediment ...
AAGAATTGTTGGCCTTTATCGGGAACGGCATAGACAGGCCTTTTTTCTTCCCCTGGATTCACCTTCTTCAGAGGAGATTCCTCTGAACTTGAATGGTCGGCTCTCACCTCTTCCAGGGATGATCGTAGAAGTGGAAAGAGAAAGTATGAGTTTGGAGGGCATCCTAGGAATGCCGGATGATCCAGGGGTAGATGTCAAAGTTGTTATCCAGCGGTACGATCTCGCTCATGCTTTCTCAGAAGAGGCGATAGCAGAAGCCAGAAATATATCACCTGAAATTCGTCCTAAAGATCGGAACAGAAGAGAGGACTATCGAAGTTGGCTGACCGTGACTATTGACGGAGAGAACGCGCAGGACTTTGATGATGCGGTGAGTGTGCGCAAGCTTCCGAACGGGCATTTTCTTCTTGGGGTTCATATTGCCGACGTTTCCCATTATGTGAAGCCCGGTTCTCTCCTGGATAAGGAGGCCTTTGAGAGAGGAACAAGCGTATATTTCCCTGACGTTACTCTCCCGATGCTACCGGAGATGCTTTCCAACGATATCTGTAGCCTGAGGCCTAAAAAAGAGAGATTAACTTTTTCAGTTTTGCTTGAAATGGATTCAGAAGGAAAAGTCGCGAAAACCGAACTTCATCCTTCTCTCATCCAAACTGAGGAAAGGATGACATACGACTCTGTTTATAAAATATTCGAAGGGGATGAGGAGGAAAATCGGAAGTTTTCCACTCTTGTCCCCGATCTGCTGCTGATGAGGCATTTGGCTCTGCTTCTGAGGAGAAAGAGGGAGAGGGAAGGAAGCCTTGATTTTGATCTTCACGAACCAGAACTTGTATACAAAGAGGGAAGTCTCCATGCGATTGTACCGCTTATGCGGAATGAAGCCCATCAGGTTATCGAAGAGTTCATGGTCGCGACAAACGAAGCCGTGGCATCTTTTCTTTCCCAGAAAAATGTCCCTCTAATCTACAGAGTCCATCCTCCACCAGCAATTAAGGACCTCGAAAGACTTCGAAAAATACTGATTCATTTTGGAATATCTCTTCCCCGTCCAAGAAAGGTCAATTCAAAAGATTTACAGCAGGCTCTCAGAGAGGTTGAAGGGAAGAGCGAAGAGAAAATTATAAGCCTTCAAGTGTTGAAATCTTTGAAACTTGCTGTCTATTCTGAAGATAACCAGGGGCATTTTGGACTTGCCAAGAAGGAATATACACACTTCACTTCTCCCATCCGGCGGTATCCGGATTTGGTTGTCCATCGGATCTTAAAGAGAGCGATTACCCAGGAAAAATTAAAATCCTCTTTTCTCTCTTCGATGGCTCTTCATTGTTCTGGGAAGGAGAGGAAAGCAGAAGGGGCGGAGAAAGAGCTCTTGGAGTGGCGAATATTTCGATTTCTGAAGGGCAAACTCGGTGATGAATTAGATGGGACCATTATAGATATCACAAGGGCAGGCTTAGTTGTTGCGCTTGAAGATTTTTTTGTTGATGGCATCGTTTTTTTTAACGATTTAAGAGGAGATTATTATTTCAAAAAGTCGGAAAAAACGTTAGTAGGCAGACGATCGGGAAGGAAATTTGAACTTGGGGATAGATTAAGAGTCCTCCTGGCCTCAGTAGATCCAATCTTGAGGAGGATAGCACTTACTTTAAGCCCTGAGGAGGGGGGAAAAGCCCGGTGAAGACATCGTGTTTTGACGCTGCTGTTAGTTTTCCTCCGAGTGCGAGAGCAAAACAGCTTGATGCACTGCTCATCTATAAAGCACAGGAAACATCAGCTTCCATTTATTTCTATGAGCAGCATCAGAAGAAAAAGGCGGAGCATTTTTTTGTCCGGGTCCATACTCATAAGCCCTTACTGCTGAAGTGGAAGAACGAATTTAAAGTCCAAAAAAAAGGAGAGAAGCGGCTGCTTGGAGACGGGGAAGTTCTGAATCCCTATTCGGAGAAAATCAAAAGGAAAGAGATGAAAAAAAGAGTCGCATTCCTACGGAGACTTCAAAGGGATGAGAAGGACATGCTTTTTGCATTGATCCAAGAAAAAGGAGTGCAAGGCTTAAAGGAAGGTGAGGTCAGAGATTTTTGCTCTCTTGAGAAGCATTCTCTCCATCGTCTCAGCCAAGAATTAGAGGCAGAGGGGAAAATAAAAATTCTTGCTTTCTCTCCTCTCTTTCTTTTCTCCCAGAGGAGTTTTGATTTTCTCTTAGGAAGAATTCTTGCCTTTCTTGCACAGTTCCATAAGGAGAATCCTGATGAGACAGGAGCATCTCCAGAGAGAATAAAAAGGAGATTTGGCCTTCACAAAAAAATCCTCACTTTAGCCTTGAAACATCTATTAAAGGCAGGCGAGATCCGGGAGCTTGGAGATGCGGTTGCCCTATCCGATTTTAAGAGAGCTCTCACTGCTCGAGAGGAAAGTATCTTGCGGGAGCTTGAAGAGATGTGCTTCAAGGGGGAGTTTCATTCCATTTCTACAAAAGACCTTCAAAAGCGTTTTCGCCTCTCTTATAAGAGGCTTCAGCAGTTGATATCTCTACTCATCGAAAGAAAGAAAATTGTCCAGGGAAAAGATGGATTTATTCTTCATTCCCGATGGCTGGATGAGATTATATTGAGGATTCGAAATTCTGGGAAGAATGAATTGACTGTTTCTGATTTCAAAGAGATGACGGGGCTCACCCGAAAATACGCCATTCCTCTTCTGGAGCTATTGGATCAGATGGGAGTAACGCGAAGAAGGGGACAGTCGCGAGAGATTCTGTAGGGCTTAAAGATCAACATCAGTCATCGGGTAGCACCACTGCAATTACTGTCGGCTCGATCGTGATGCGGCGTGGTTGCTGGGCTTTGCGTTATGCAATTCAAAGGATGCAATTTTGAAATGATACTCTCTTTTCCATTGATCTTTTATTAATATGTCGTCACCACTCTCAAGGGTGCTATGAATTACGCCAGCACTATCAATATATTTGTACGTTTTTACTCCTTTATTTGATATGCATAACGCTTGAACTCAGCGGCACCGTTCAAGCGGTGTCCGCTGGAGTAATTTGTTAGGTTTTTTTCTTATAGACATCTCGTCTGTGACCAATTCTAAGAATAAGGACATCATCTCCTAAAATTGCATAGATAATCCTATAATTACTGAATCGATATTTTCGAAGACCAGCAAATTGCCCTTTGAGAACCGGATAAGTATCTGCTTTCTTTGAAAGCTCTTGCTCAATTTGATCTAAAATACGACAGGCCTCTGCCTTGGAAAGCTTTTTCAGATCGCGATGTACTGACCTCTTGTAAATGATATTATAAGCCAAGGGATTTTCTCAGCTCTTTGCCTGAAACAATAGGATCTGTCCTGTCATGGAGCCGGTCAAGAGCCACCTGGAGATCTGCATAGTCATCAATGTAAGACTCCAACGCTTTTTGAATGATGTAAGAGCGGGGCCGTTCTGTTTCTTTGGCAATATTGTCCAGTTGATTGGCAAGCTCTTTGGGGAGTCTAACTGAAATTGCTGTCCTCATAAAGCACCTCTTGATATCATTGTAATACATTGTATACAAGAGTTCATGGGAAGTCAAATATTATTTTGATGTTCTTAAATAAACATATCACACGCAAAACGAAAAAGTCATTACCAAGAGTCGTCGCGAGAGATTCTGTAGGGCTTAAAGGTCAACATCAGTTCCCAGGCCCAGTTCCTCGGCCTTCAGTAGAACTAGCCGAGCCACAGCTGCATCTTGTGTCGCTACTCCAACCGATTTAAATAAGGTTAACTCCTCATCTCGTTCGCGCCCAGGAATCTCACCGGCGGCAACCTGTCCGATTTCTCCGTGGAGATGGCTTTTGGTGATAATAGCATCTTTGAGCGGGATGATCAGATCTCCTGCCTCAGTCAGGCTAGCTGACATTGAGTCCACTACGACTTTGGCTCGTGCTACTGTCTGCGCAGGAATCTCCTGCATTTGAGGAGTATAAGAACCGACAGCGTTTATATGGACTCCTGGCTTCAAGTCGACATCGTCAAAAACAGGAGTTAGGGATGTTGTCGCCGTACAAATAATATCGGCATCACGGATGGCTTGAGCAGGAGAAAGAGCTATGGAAAGGTCAGCGGGAATGGGTTTTCCGCGAGTTTTCATTTCTTTGATATAGGCCTCTGCTGCTTCCGGGAGGATGTCATAGACCCAGACCTTTTCGATGGACCGTACGGTCGAGACTGCTTCCAGCTGTGTTCGGCCTTGAATCCCTGCCCCAAATATTGCAGCCACACATGCTTCTTTCCGGGCTAAAAAATCAGTGGCTAGTCCAGAGGCGGCACCGGTGCGCAGGGCAGTCAGGTAGGTTCCATCCATCAAAGCCTCGGGTTGCCCTGTTTGAGCATTTATGACGATGACAACCGCGTGGATTGTGGGGAGTTCTTTTTCCGTATTTTTTGGAAAAACGGAAACAATTTTTGCCCCAAGGGTATCAGTGGAGGGTAGATAGACAGGCATGAAGAGTGTTACAGCGTCTTGCTTTTTCACCGGAACTTGTGTCCGCAGGGGAATGACTGCTTCTCCCCGGGACAACTGGATGTAAGCTTCCTTGACCGCATCGATGGCTTGGGATATATTCACAGATTGTTTCACATCGTTTTGAGAAAGAATTTTGAGTTTCGTCATTTACACCGCCCTTTTTTCTCCCCCTTCTTTTATCTTTCCGAACCTATCATAGGCAAAGGGAGTTAGATCAAAATCTGTATACCCATCAAGGATGAGTTCGCTCAGGATACGACCTACAGCCGGTCCGTGCTGAAAACCATGTCCTGAAAAGCCAATGGCACAGAAGAATCCCTTCACTTGAGACATCATTCCAATTATAGGATTCTCGTCGGGTGTGATGGCGTAAAGACTGCCCCAGCCTCTTAAGATTTTGGCTTTCTCCAGAACAGGAGCTCGGTGGACAGCTTTTTCAATGACTTTCTCTAGGAAATTCCAATCCACATTGGTATTGAAACTCGGAGGCTCATCTCGGTCACTCATACCTGTGATCAAACCTGGTCCTTCGCCTCGAAAATAGAAGAGCGCGTCAAAGTCAATGACCATTGGAATGGGCTTAGAGATGGCATCGAAGGCTTTAGTCATAAAAACCTGGCGGCGGTAAGGTTTGACCGGGAATTCTAATCCTGCCATCCTGGCAACTTCTCCCCCCCATGGTCCTGCTGCATTGACGACAATGGGTGCCGAAATTGGCCCTTTTGTAGTCTCAACTCCTTTTACGCGGCTTGATTCAACTCGTATACCGGTTACCTTAGTTTTTTCTTCTATGTGTACGCCGAGCTTTCTTGCCTTATTGGCAAAAGCCATGGCAACGTTGTGGGGATCAGCATATCCATCCTTAGGGCAAAAAGTGCCTCCTTGTATATCACTCACTTCCAGGTATGGCCAGTGGTGCTTAATTTCTTCGGGAGAGAGTATCTCTACAGGGACATTGAACTGGCGTTGGAGCTCCACAGAGCTTAGAAAATCTTCCCAAGTGTTCTTTTTCTGCAACATAAAAAGGTAGCCTACTTGATAGAATCCAATATCCACATTGAATTCTTCCTCGAAGTGTTCAAAAAGGCAGAGCGTTTCTTGGGATAAGCGGATGTTGGCGGGATGGGAAAACTGCAGGCGGATCCCCCCAACCGAGAGCCCTGTAGATGCTTGAGCCAGCAGGTCTTTTTCCAGAAGAACCACCTCTTTCTGCCCTCGTTTGGCTAGGTGATAAGCAGTCGAACAGCCCAAAATTCCGCCTCCGATGACAGCGATTTCTGCTGTTCGCTTCCATCTGCTCATTTTTTTTATCTTTTAGCGAGCTAGGGATCCATTTTTAAAAGGAAAGCTCAGGGCAGTGGGTTCGAAAAACACGCAGCTTTTGTCCCAGCGAGTCAAAAGCTGCTCGGTTTCAGGCTTCGCTCGGGATCTGACTTTGAAGATCTGTTGGTGTTTATTTTTTCTTTTTTTTATCTAAAGCCGTTTTCAGCTTTTCTGCAAAGACTCCGAAAGCAGGTTCTTCAGAAACATAGGGCTTAAATTTTTCCTTTTTCTCTTTTGGTTTTGCTTCTACCGGCGTATCTTCTACTTCTTTCTCTTTTGCTTTCACTGCAGCTAAGGCTTCCTGTTCAGATTCTTCGAGTTCTATTTTCTCTTCAATAATTCTTTTCGCTCCTCTTCTTATTCGAGGAGCTTTCTCCAGTTCTGTCTTTTCCCTCTTTTTCTTTAAAGGCTTTTCTCTTTTAGGAGCGTCCTCTTTTTTTGGCCTTTCTTCAAATTCTTCTCTTGGAGGTTCAAGGGGAGCCTCAACCCTCACCTCTTCTTCCCTTTCCTCAATTATTGGAGGAGCAATTTCTTTCTTAGGGGCTTCTTCAGGGAGGGCTTCAGGCATAGCTTCTTCGACTGCTTCTTCTGGCGTTATCTCAGGCAAAACTTCTATAGCCTCTTCAAGCTTTACTTCTTCTTTAGCTTTGATTTTTTCCTGATAGGCGAAGATTCCTTTATTTTTTTCTGATAGGGAGAATTCTGGCGAGTTGAGCAGAGTGTATTCCACATCCTCTTGCGTTGTTTGTTTTAAGATATCAACTAGATGATAAGCCCTGAGGTAGTGGAGGGAGAAATTATTGCTCTCCAGGGCAAAATTGTTAAAAATAAGAATTAAGAGCTGACGGAGATCCAGGTTGTCTCTCTCCTCATACAGAGAGAATAGCTTGGTCAAGGTTTCTTTTTCAAGGTGAATAATTTTGTTAGGCATGGAGAAAGTAAACATTTCTTCGTTGGGATCGGTAAACCTATCTTTTTTGGAATCATATGATATTTTCACCACAGAAAGTTTCTTTTTAGATTTCTTAAGCCAGAAACTGAACTCCGCAGGCCCTTTTCTTTCCAGCGTTAGGCTTGCCCCTTGGGAAACATTGTTCCTGGCATAAAAATCTTTTAATCCCAGAATAAGGGATGCAGATGGATAGTAATACACAGAGTAATCCGTCCCTTCCTCTGTATCCGTAAAGATGTATTCTCTCGCATGCGACAGTTCTTTGTTGAGGCTCTTGGGAATTGTTACTCCACCGGAAAGAATTTCTCTCCACGTTAAGTAAATCTTTAAGGGAAATTCCTGTATTTGGGCGGTCTCGCCTTTTTGGTCTTTTTCAATAGAGGGGACCTCAGCCTTTGGGGCTGAAAGGGGCAAATCTTTGGTGTAAGAGTTCACGAACGTTTTCAGGTGCCATTTACCCCAATCGAGAGGAGAGACATACAGGAAGTCCTTCTTGTATTTTTTATCCAGTATAGAATTTAAGCTTATACAGTAAAGTTCGAAGAGTTCATTCGTGCTTTCCATACCAAAAAACTTATTCACTAACTCCGTTGTTGGGGCTGATTGTTTTGTATCCAAGAAATAATTTTCAATTTCCTTTATTTTCTTTTCTTGGATCTTGACCTGCTTCTCTATTAATTGGCAGTGATCGTTCCAACTGAAAAAATTGTCAGACTTTGAGAGAGCGGCTCTCAAGTTCTTCCCCAAAGATTTTAGATCTTTTTCTGTCATTGGGGGTTCGCTGAGCCGCGGGTCTTCTTGTTTATCCATTATTTCGGAAGTCTTGGCTTTTCCTTCGAGGTTACTGGGAAGGAGAACTTGAGTTTTAGTTTTCTTCATGTAATCAATGTATTTACGGAATATTCCTCCTCCTTGATAGTCAACTTCGAGCATTTCACAATTATAACTTTCATAGGGAACCTTTCGGATGATTTGCAAAGCAACCGCTCCTTTAAAGGCTTCTGCTCCTTTACTGCTTGTTGTCAATAGTTCATCATATTCTTTATAGATAAGGTCACCAATTTCATACTGGCAGTAGGGATCATATTTTTTGACTTCTTGAGCCATTTGGCTGGAAGTCTTTTTATAGGCCAGTTTCTTTGTCATCTCTTGGAAGGAAAGCGGTTTGTTGGTTTGAGTGAGCTCTTTTTTAATAAACAGGATATCACTTTCTGTGATTTTGGTGTTCTCGTTTTCTTTAGGCATTATTTTCTTTCTCTAATAATAATAACATAATAGCTTTCTGGATATGAAGCCTGTTTTCAGCTTGGTCGTAGACTATGGATTGAGAGGAGTCGATGACGTCATCTGTAACCTCTTCACCTCTGTGCGCTGGAAGACAATGCATGAAAAAGGCATCCGATTTGCCTTTAGCCATGAGTTCTTTATTAACCTGAAAGGGAGCAAAGATTTCAGCTCTTTCTTCTTTTTCTTGTTCTTGACCCATAGAGACCCAGACATCAGTATAGATCGCATCTGCTTCCTTAACTGCCTCAGAAGGTTCATCCGTGAAATGAAACCTGCTTCCTGTTTCTTTTCCGTCTTCTTCTGCCAATTTTAGAATCTCTGGATTTGGTTTGTACCCAGAAGGTGTTGCTATTGTTATGTTGCATCCAGATTTTGCGGCTCCCAAAAGAAGACTGTGGCAGACATTGTTGCCGTCTCCTACGTATGTCAGCTTGAAGTTTCCGAGATCTCTTCTCTTTTCCTTTATAGTGAAGAAATCTGCCATTGCCTGGCAGGGATGGAAAAGGTCTGTTAGAGCATTAATGACAGGAATGCGACAGGCTTTGGCTAAATCAACGACATCCTGATGGGCAAAAGTTCTTATCATTATGCCGTCAACCCAACGTTCCAAATTCTTGCCTACATCGTAAGGAGTTTCTCGCGCGCCCATTTGAATATCTGACGGACTTAAATATATCGCCTCGCCTCCTAGCTGCAGCATTCCCACTTCAAAGGTCACCCTGGTTCGCAGAGACGCTTTTTGGAATATCATGGCCAGGATTTTATTCTTGAGCTTATTTTGGAAGCGCTGAGGATTGGTTTTAATTTGCTCGGTCAATTCTAGAATTTGATTGAATTCATAAATGGATAAATCATGGATGGAAATAAAATCTTCAAACATTCTCGATCTCCTGGAGCGAAGTTATGATTTTTGTCCCGGAGCGATTGATCAGGGAAGCCTTGAGGTAGTTTGCTGATGTGATCAAAACTTCTTTTCCTCCTTTTTGGATGTAATCAATTGCTGCTTGAATCTTTGGTCCCATAGAGCCCGGGGGGAACTGTCCTTGAGAAAGGTAATCTTGGGCCTGTTTGACTGTTATGATTCCTATTGGCTCTTCGTTGGGTTTTCCATAATTCAAATACACTCGGTCGACATTGGTCAGAATGATAAAAACGTCTGCTTTGACCTCGCTGGCAATGAGGCTTGCTGCATAATCTTTGTCAATAACAGCTTCTACTCCCTGGAAGAGGCCATTGCCACTTATGATGACTGGGATGCCTCCTCCTCCTGCAGCGATAACGATTTTTCCCGAGCGAACCAGATCCCGGATGATTCTTTTGGGAACGACATCAATCGGCTTTGGAGAAGGGACGACTTTTCGGTAGCCACGGCCAGAGTCTTCTATCATTCTCCATTTTTTTTCTCGGGAAAGCATTTGAGCTCTGTCTTTCGAATAGAATGGTCCGATGGGTTTGGAGGAGTTTTCAAAGGCTGGATCCTCTCGGTCGACAACGACCTGCGTGATTAGTGTAGCGACTTCCTTGTCCACAGAGTTTTTCCGGAGTTCATTGATAATGGCTTTCTCAAGCATAAAACCCATGCTGCCTTCAGTCATGGCATCACATACTTCCAGGGAAAAGGGAGGAATTTTGGTAATGGATTCTTCCATTTGGATCAAGAGATTGCCGACTTGTGGGCCGTTGCCATGAACAATGATTAGATCGAATCCCTTTTGTACCACATGAACCATGAGTCTGGCTGCTTCTTGTGCATTTTTCATCTGTTCAGATTGCAATCCCCTCTGATTATCGGGGAGGATGGCGTTTCCGCCGAAGGCAATGAGGGCAATTTTTCTTTTCATAAGAAATCCCTGAGAACCTCTTCCAGACTAGGGGAACCAATCTCTTCAAGATCGTAGGTGACACGAAGGATTCTTTTATTGGCTTTGATCAATCGGCTGAGATCAATGGGCGTAGCGCTGATGACTAGGTTGCAGTCAACTTTATCGATGGTCTGTCGAAGCTCATCCATTTGTTCTTTTCCGTAGCCCATGGCTGGGAGTACCTTATCTAAATGGGTATATTTTTGGAAGGTCTCCCTGATACTCCCTGTGGCAAAGGGTCTGGGATCGACAATTTTTGAGGCCCCATATTGAGTGGCAGCGATCACTCCGGCTCCATAGGGCATCCCTCCATGGGTTAGTGTTGGGCCATCTTCAATGACTAGAACTGTTTTTCCAGCGATTTCTTTTCCTTCTGGAACAGTGATAGGAGAATTGGCGCGTATAACAGTTGCCTCGGGATTGAACTCTTGGATGTTTGTTAGAACTTGATTGATTTTTTCCTCCTGAGCGCTGTCTATTTTATTGATAACTAGGACATGAGCGCGCCTAAAATTTGTCTCTCCTGGATGGTACAAAAGTTCGTGGCCGGGCCGATGAGGGTCAATGACTACGATTTCCAGATCAGCCTCGTAGAAGGAAAAGTCATTGTTCCCACCGTCCCAGAGGATAATGTCAGCTTCTTTTTCTGCTTCTTCGAGGATAGCTCCGTAATCCACGCCTGCATAGACCACTATGCCATTCCTAATATGAGGTTCATATTCTTCCATCTCCTCAATAGTGCATTTGTGCTTTATCATATCCTCATAGGTTGTAAATCGTTGGACCTTTTGTTTGGCCAGGTCTCCATAAGGCATAGGGTGGCGGATAACAACGACTCTTTTCCCTTTCTCTTTGAAAAGAAGAGCGATTTTCCGAGCCGTCTGGCTTTTTCCACATCCAGTCCTGACTGCACAGACCGATATCACAGGAAGCTTGCTCTTTATCATTGTTTCTTGGGGGCCAAGGAGAACAAAGCTTGCTCCAGCTGCCATAACCTGAGATGCCTCGTGCATAACATACTCATGAGCGACATCGCTGTAAGAGAAATATACTTCAGAGACTTCGTTTTTTTTGATGAGCGATGCTATCTCCTTTTCTGGGTAGATAGGGATTCCTTCTGGATAAAGTTTTCCAGCGAGAACAGAAGGATATTTCCTGTCTTCGATATCTGGTATCTGGGTTGCAGTGAAGGCGACAACGCGCAGATCCTCTTTGTCTCTAAAATAGACATTGAAATTGTGGAAATCTCTTCCTGCTGCTCCCATTATGATGACTTTTTTCATATGTATAATTCCTTTACAAGTAAGTTATAATCTTCCTTTTTCTTATTTTTACACAGTTAGTTTTAAGAAAAAGCTAGTATAATACAGGCCTTTTAATTATGCAAACAGGGAAGAAGGGGTGCTCAGGGCAGTGGGTTCAGAAAACACGCCCTGTCCTCTTTTACTTCTTTCTGTTTGGAGCTTTTTTCCTGTGTTTGGGAGATCGCGGAGTGGATGGAGCGGGGGTGGGTTTTCGGAATTTTTGCCATGCGGGTTTTTGACGCCTGTCTATTCTTCGAGGCATGTTTACACTCTATTCTCTCATTATCTGGCGATTTCAACTAACCTGAATTATTCATAAAAAATGCCGATACTTTTCATTAAAAAATTCTTTATATTCATCGGCATTTTTTACCCTTTGGGCGAGCCAATCTCACCACATCGGCTTCGTTGTAGCCCATTCGCGGTAGTTCACTACAGCTTCATGGGCCACTTCCTCGCCGCTGCAGCACTCTTGACTCGTGAATAATCCAGGCGAATCTTATTTTACAGTGTTATGATTTCAGATGTTAGTGTTTTTGTGTCCAAGACAGCCACTGTGCTTTTACCTGATAGCCATCCTCCAGCTTCTCCTGGATTGATGAGTAGAGTTTTTCTCTCCCTCCTGATTTCTGGTTTATGAGTATGACCGTAGATCAAAACATCGTATTCTTGAGAAGCTAGATAGGCTTTAAGAGAAAACTGGACGTGTGTGACCAGGAAACTTAACTTCAGGTGGTTGAATATAGAAGGGGCTTCCTTTATCTCCCCGAAAGAGTGGAGGGCTTTTTCCAACCCTATTTTTTCTCCATCGCAGTTACCAAAGACAGCTTTGACTGGGCAGGACAAATTTTCGAGTTCTCGAGCGGCAAACGGTGCGACAAAATCTCCGGCATGAATGACCAAATCACACTCCATTTTCTTGAAGAAGTTGATGGCGTGCCTGACTGCAGGGAGGTTATCGTGCGAATCTGCCATGATTCCGATCATTTTTTTCTTTCGCTTTTCTATAAATTCATTATCGCTGTTGCGATTGAATGAAGAGCGAGAAACGCTCAAATTTTCTTCTTTGTTATTTTAAAGAAATGAAGCCACGTTTGCAAAATAATAGGATCGCGTCCCCATTCTTCCTATTGACAGTAACAGCGTAAATTACTTAATATATATAAGCTCGGAAAGGCTAGGCGCGTAGCTCAGTGGTAGAGTGCTTCCTTGACGCGGAAGAAGTCGAGGGTTCGATACCCTCCGCGCCTACCATTTTTATGGAGTGAGTATTCAAGAGGAAGCCTGAGATTGAATAACTGCTTTGCCTTCCCTATTGAATGCATATAAATTTCAATGGATGGATTGATTAAGATAACAATAGAGGGGTCTACTTTTTCGGCTGAGAAGGGGACTACGGTTACCGATTTAATCCCTCGTCTCAAGCTCGGGCAGAAACCTCTTTTTGCCAAAATAGATGCCCTAGTAATGGGGCTTAATACAGCAATGGAAAGAGATATGGAAATTCAGCTGATTTACACCGATTCCGATGAGGCTCTTGATATTTTACGTCACAGCGCTGCTCATCTCTTAGCCCATGCTGTTTTAGAGCTTTTTCCAGGAACCCAAACTGGGATTGGTCCAGCGGTTGAGGATGGATTCTTCTATGATTTCTTAAGAGAAGAGCCTTTTACACTACAGGATTTATCTGATATAGAAGCGAAAATGAGAGAGCTTGCCAAGAAGGATATCCCGATTGAGAGGGATGTCCTTTCCAAAAAAGAAGCGCTGCGAGTTTTCCAAAAGATGGGGCAGGATTTAAAGGTTGAATTAATCCAGGAGAAAGGTGGCGAAGAAGTGAACTGTTACGGGCAGGAAGGTTTCGTTGATTTCTGCTTGGGCCCTCATGTCCCCTCCACTGGCTATATTAAGCACTTCAAGCTCCTTTCTGTCTCTGGGGCATACTGGAAAGGAGATGAAAAAGGAAAACAGCTCCAAAGAATATACGGAATTGTCTTTTTTAAGAAGAAAGAGCTGGAGGACCATCTTTCCTTCCTTGAGGAAGCCAAGAAGAGAGATCATCGCAAGCTTGGCCCTGAGCTCGATCTATTCAGTTTCAATGAGGACCTAGGAGCAGGACTCGTCCTCTGGCACCCAAAGGGGGCAACAATCAGGCACATCATCGAGGAGTATTGGAGGGAAGAACATGTGAAGGATGGATATGAATTTATCTATGCTCCCCATCTAGCAAAGCTCGATGTGTGGCGCAGAAGCGGGCATACAGAGTTTTATGAAGCGATGTATCCTCCCATGTTGTTTGAGGGAATCGAGTATGAGATAAAGCCCATGAATTGCCCTTTTCATATCATGGTTTACAAAACCAGACGGCGAAGCTATCGTGACCTTCCTATACGTTGGGCAGAGCTCGGAACAGTCTACCGGTATGAGAGGAGCGGTGTTCTCCACGGACTTTTAAGGGTCAGGGGATTCACTCAAGATGACGCTCATATCTTCTGCAACGCTGATCAACTTGAAGAGGAAATCAAGGGAGTTATTTCTCTAGCCTTAAGGCTTTTGAGCACATTTGGGTTTAAAGATTATGATATCTGTCTTTCCACGCGGCCCGAAAAATATGTGGGAGAGGTTGAGGATTGGGACAAAGCGACCGAAGCTCTAGAAAAAGCCTTAAAGAGTGCGGAGCTCGATTTTCAGGTGGATAAGGGAGAAGGGGTTTTTTATGGACCTAAGATAGATATCAAGATTAAGGATGCTTTGCAAAGGTCTTGGCAGTGCACAACCATCCAGCTCGATTTTAATCTGGCTGAGAGGTTCGATGTCAATTATATCGGCGAAGACGGAAAAAACCACAGGCCTTTCCTGATTCACAGAGCCTTACTGGGTTCCCTCGAGAGGTTTTTTGGAGTCTTGATCGAGCACTATAACGGAAATTTTCCAATATGGCTTGCTCCCATTCAGGTTGTTATAATCCCTGTTGCCGAGAGGCATAATGATTATGCGGCTTCATTAGATAAAAAATTTAAAGAGAATGGATTAAGGTCCTCTGTGGATCTTCGTCGGGAAAAAGTTGGCTATAAAATAAGAGATGCAGAAATCCAAAAAATTTCCCTTATTCTGGTAGTCGGAGATAAAGAAGCTCGAAACGGTACAGCATCGCTGAGAGTTCATACGGTTGGAGATAGAGGGGAAATAGGTGTAGATGAATTCCTTGAAAAAGCAAAGGAATTGGATAAGAATAAATCTTTAACTGTGAATTTTTAAAGGAGGTTGATCATTAGAAGACGTACTTTTTATCCTGGAAAAAGAAAAGAAAAGCCTCATAGGATTAATGAGATGATAAACGCAAATGAACTCAGGGTCATTGACGAGGATAAGAAGCAACTCGGAATCCTCTCCCTGAAAGAAGCTTTATCCATAGCCAGTGAAAAGGATCTGGATTTAGTTGAGATTGCTCCTAAAGCAGTGCCGCCGGTGTGTCGAATCATGGATTATGGAAAGTTTCTGTATGAGTTGCATAAAAAGGCTCACGAGGCAAAGAAGCATCAGAAGCAAATTCATCTCAAAGAGATCAAATTCAGGCCAAAGATTAGCATTCATGATTACAATTTCAAAATGCGGCATGTTCAGAGATTTCTGGAGGATGGGAATAAAGTGAAGATTACTGTGATGCTACGAGGAAGGGAAAAGGCCAGACCAGAGTTGGCTCAGCACATTTTAGATAGGGTCTTCGAAGATATCAAAGAACATGGACAGCAGGACGGAGGCATAAGAAGGCAATCTTGGGCTATTTCAGCTCTGTTGAGTCCCACAAAAACAGGAGGAAAAGATGCCAAAACTAAAGACGCACAAAGGAGCCAAGAAAAGGTTCAAGGTGACAGGAAAAAAGAAGATCGTTCACAGTAAGGCCTATAAAAGTCATCTTCTTACCAAGAAGTCCCGAAAGAGAAAAAGGAAACTTGGGAAAAGGGAGCTTATCGATGGCTCAGATAAAGCTCGAATCAAGAAGATGCTACCCTACGAATTATAGGAGCAAAACTCTTCTAGGGCAACATTGATAAAGATCGAAGGAGAAGAAAATGCCTAGAGTAAAAAGAGGAACTAGGAAGCGCAAGCGAAGAACTAAGATTTTAAAACAGGCTAAAGGCTATTGGGGAGCGAGAAGCCATAACTACCGGACGGCGAAAGAAGCAGTGGAAAGGGCCCTTCTTTATGCTTACAGAGATAGAAGAACCAGAAAAAGAGATTTTAGACGTCTTTGGATCGTGCGGATTAAAGCCGCTGCAGAGCAAAACGAAATCTCTTACAGCCGTTTTATCCATGGCCTCAAGGATTTGAATATCCAACTTGACAGGAAAATTTTGGCAGATTTAGCGGTTAATTCTCCCAAGACTTTTCTCCAAATAGTCCAAAAAGTCAAAAATGCAGAGGTTTGACGGGGAAGAGGATTGAAAGAAGGCCAGTGAGCAATATAAAAGATTTCAAGCTCAAAATAGAGGATTACAAGGGAGCTTTCAGCAAAGCTGCCACTGAAGTGAAAGATAAAAAATCTCTTCAGGAGCTGCGGAATCTCTATCTAAGCCGGAAAAGAGGACATCTAAGGCTTCTTTTTGATGAGCTTAAAACCTTAAAACCCGATGAGAAGCCCAAGGCTGGCCATTTAATCAATGGGCTTAAGAACTATATTCAGAAAAGGATTCAAAGTCTCGAGAAAAGAGTCAAGGCGCCTAAAAAGCCAATTAGAGAAATTGACCTCACCCTTCCTGGAAGAAATAGATACTGGGGTGCTCCTCATCCTGTGTTACTCTTTCAAGAAAAGATTGAAAAGATATTTTTAACCATGGGGTTTTCCATAGAAGATGGACCTGAGATAGAGACAGATTATTATAATTTCGAGGCATTGAATTTCCCACCTCATCATCCTGCTCGAGATGACTGGGATACGCTTTACATAACAGATGACTTACTCCTTCGCACTCATACTTCTCCTGTACAGATACGAGTTATGGAAAAGCAGAAGCCTCCTATCAGGATTATCATTCCTGGCAAGGTTTACAGGAAGGAAGCCCCAGACCCAACTCATCTTCCAATGTTCTTCCAGCTTGAAGGCCTCGTCGTGGATAAAGATATAACTTTTGCTCACTTAAAGGGAACACTGGAATATTTTCTCAAAACTCTTTTTTTAGAAAAGATCAATATTCGGTTTCGCCCGGGTTTTTTCCCTTTTACCGAGCCTTCGGCTGAAGTAGACATCGAGTGTACAGTTTGTGGAGGAAAAAATAGAGAATGTCGTGTCTGCGGTGGAGAAGGCTGGATGGAAATTCTGGGATCCGGCATGGTCGACCCTCAAGTTCTCAAGAATGTCAACATCGATCCTGAGCAGTATTCTGGATTCGCTTTTGGCCTGGGAATAGACAGGACGGCCATGTTTGCCTACGAAATACAGGACATGAGATATTTTTACGAGAATGACTTAAGATTCATAAGACAGTTCGCTCTAAAATGGAAATAAGTTTAAATTGGATCAAGGATTACGTTAAGGTTAACGTTTCCTTACCTAAATTGATCGACAAGCTGAATATGATCGGATTGATGGTTGAGAGCTGGGAAGAAACTGAAGATGATATCATCCTTGATATCGAAACTTACGCCAATCGCCCTGATACTCTTGGACATTTGGGAATAGCACGAGAGTTGGCTGCAGGATTTGGGTTGCCTCTAAAAGAAATGGAATGGCCTCTTACCGAGACTGAACAGAAGACTTCTGATATTGTTGATATTCAAATCTGGGATGAAGATCTTTGCCCTCGTTATTGCGGAATAGTCGTCAGGGACATCCAGGTTGGTGCTTCACCAGAATGGCTGAGGAAGCGAATCGAGGCAATGGGGTCAAAATCAGTGAACAACGTTGTAGACGTCACCAATTATGTTCTCTTCTCAACTGCACATCCGATTCATGCCTTCGACCTGGCCAAACTTGCTGGTGGAAAAGTCCTTATCCGAAAGGCGAAAGCGGGAGAGGTCTTGAAGAGTTTGGAAGGGGAGGATATCAAACTTTCTCCTGAAATGCTGGTGATTGCGGATAAAGAGAAGCCTGTGGCCTTAGCTGGAGTTATAGGCGGCGAGGAGTCGGCTGTGGGAGAGGCGACTCGTGATGTCTTTATCGAAAGCGCATATTTTGACCCCGTTTCTGTTCGAAAAACTGGGAAAAAGACGGCAATTCAAACAGATGCTTCATACCGTTTTGAGAGGGGAGCTGATGTCTCCTTTCCTCCTCATGCTGCTCTTATGGCTGCCTCATTACTGACACATTTTGGAGGAAAGAGCACAAAAGGGATCATAGATGTCTATCCAAAGCCAGGAAAGAATAAGACAATCGTTCTTCGCCACAATCGAATATCGAAACTTCTCGGATTGGATATAGATGAAGACTTCACATTTCGGACTCTATCCAGCCTTGGATTCCAAGCAGAGAATCAGCAGCAGGGAGTTTGGCAGGTCAAAATTCCTTTTTTCAGGATTGATATTGAGAGGGAGGTAGATTTAATCGAGGAGGTCGCTCGTTTCTATGGATATGATAAAATTCCCACCGACATTCCTCCTCTTGAAAAGATTGAGCCAGCGAGGGACCCGAATAAAGAGAGAATAAACAAATTGCGGCAGCTGCTCTTCCACTATGGCTTTGATGAGTTTGTTAATTTTAGTTTTTTTGACCCTGAAAAGGAGACAATTTTTCGAACTGGTCTGAACCCGATCGAGATCAGGAACCCTATTTCGCAGAAGGCTTCTCTCCTCAAGACAACCCTCCTAGGAGGCCTGCTTGAGAACGTTTCGTGGAATATAAATAGAGGAGCGGAAGGAATTCATGCCTTTGAGATTGGGAACATCTATTTCTGGGATGAAGATCGAACTCAGGAGCAGCTTACACTGGCTCTTGTCACAACAGGCACTATAGGCTCGATACAATGGGTAAAAGAGAGCGAAGCGGCAGATTTTTTCCACCTTAAAGGAGCCTGCGAGGCGCTTCTGGCACACTTGAGGTATGAATATTTTTCTTTTCAGGAAGAAGATCATCCTTTTTTCGAAAAGGGATATTCCCTCGCTATAACCTTTAAGGGGCAAACGATTGGCTATTTGGGTCTGCTTAAGAAAGAAATTCTTAGCGCCTATTCTTTGAAAGAACCTGTTTGGGGAGCTGAGTTGAACCTGGACGGATTATTTGAAAAACAGCCTCATCCTTTCGAGTATAAGCCAGTGGTTAAGTTTCCGAGTATCAGTCGAGATGTCTCATTCATTGTTGATAGGAGTGTTTCTTATCGAGAAATTAAAGATGCCGTGGAGAAACTTTCTGTTCCTTACCTGGAGAAGTTTGACATTTATGACCGTTTTTCAGGGGCCTCTGTTCCTAGGGGAGAAGTTAGCCTATCTCTTCGTTTTATTTATCATCATCCTCAGAGGACATTACTTGCTGAGGAGGTTGATAGTCTTCAGCAAAAAATCATCAAATCTTTAAAAACATCTTTCAATTTTCAGTTGAGAAAAGGGGGAAAAATTGACAAGTGAATTAGAAAGGATTAAAATACTTGAGGGGAAGATTTCCCAGGTTGTTGAATATGTAAACAAGCTTTTACAGGAGAACGAAAGGTTGAAGCAGCAGGTGAAGGAGTTGAAAACGGAGAAAAAGAATTTTGAAGAGCAGGCAAGAAAGGCAGGAAAGTTTGGCGAGGATTTAAAGAGATACGAAAAAGAAAGAGAAATTATTAAAGAAAAAGTTGAAACAATAATTGGGCAAATAGATCAACTCGGCATATGATTAACAAAATAATAGAAATCGAGATCTACGGACAAAAACATAGGATAAGAGTCAAAGGAGAAGAGGATGAAAAATATATAAGCCGGCTTACTTCTTACGTTGATCAGAAAATGCAGGAAATTGCTATGAAATCAAAATCAGTAGATGCTTCAAAAATCGCAATTCTTGCGGCGTTGAACATCGCAGATGAATATTTTCTTTGTCGGAGAAGGCTGGATCAACTAAATGAAGGAATCAGGCATATGGAGAATGAAATAGAAAGTTTGGAGGTTAATCTTCTCAAAGATGACGATACATATAAAAATATTGAGGAAGCTACTTGATAGAGCCGTAAATAAAGCTCTTCAGATTATAGCACCGCTGAGGGAAATCCGAAGCAATCTAAGATCTGATGGGAAATACAGATGCTTGAGTCTACCCTCAAGATGTATTCTTCCTAAACTGTGCTTAAGCTTCCAGCAGGCAGAGTGATTACCTTTAATTCTCCTTACTTTCATCTCCTTTGATTCACCCATTGAGGAGGTGATCAAAGTGAATTCAACGGTTTTAATTGTTTTTGGTGTATTACTACTTCTGTCCAGTATCACAATTATTATCTTAATCCTAAAAAAGACATCCGGAGTCCGAGCTATCTTCAGAGCTAAGCAAGAAGCCAAAGAGATTTTAGAAAAAGCAAAGCAAGAAGAGGAGAAGGCAAGACGAGAAGCCGCCTTGGAGGCAAAAGAGAAATACCTTAATCTGAAGGCAGATTTTGAGCGGCAGACGCGCGACAGACGACATAAACACAATGAGATGGAAAGAAGGCTCGTCCATAAAGAAGAGAATCTGGAGCGGAAGTTTCAAGCTTTGGAAAGGAAAGAAAAGGATTTTTCCCAAAAAGAACGGAGGCTTTATTCAAGAGAAAGAGAAATTACTGAACAGAAGGAGAAATGCGATCAACTGATCAAGCAAGAACTGGAGGAGTTAGAAAGAGTTTCTGGCCTTAGTCAAGAGGAAGCCAAAAAGGAATTGGCAAAAAAGGTGGAGGAAGAGGCCAAACTCGAGGCTATTCAAGCAGTCAGGCGTATTGAGGAAGAGACGAGGGAGAAAAGTCAGACCTTGGCTCGAGAAATCATAAGTCAGGCCATCCAGCGTTCGGCAGCCGAACATGTAGTGGAGACAACAGTTTCTGTAGTTGACCTCCCTTCTGACGATATGAAAGGTCGAATAATCGGAAGAGAAGGACGTAATATTCGCTCGTTGGAAATGGCCACGGGAGTCGACATCATTGTCGATGATACTCCAGAGGCTGTTATTCTTTCTAGCTTCGATCCAATAAGGCGTGAACTGGCACGTCTTACCATTGAAAAGCTGGTTATCGACGGGAGAATCCATCCCGCTCGTATAGAGGAAATCGTGGAGAAGGTTAAAGAAGAACTAGAAGAAAAGATCAAACAAGAAGGAGAATCTGTGGTTCTAGAATTCAGGATTCAGGACATTAATCCTGAACTCATTAAACTGCTTGGCAGGTTGAAGTACCGGACAAGTTACGGTCAGAATGCTCTCCAGCATTCTAAAGAAGTTGCTTACTTGGCAACTCTGATGGCCAAGGAACTGGGAGTTGATTCCAATGTTGCCTTAAGAGCAGGCCTTTTGCATGATATAGGCAAGGCCGTGGATAGAGAGATAGAGGGTACCCATACTGAACTGAGTGTGGAACTTACCAAAAAATATGGAGAGTCAGATGCTGTTATCCAGGCCATTGCCTCCCATCATCGTGATATTGATTTTCCTTCCGTAGAAGCAGTATTGGTGCAATCTGCAGATACGCTTTCGGCGGCTCGACCTGGTGCTCGCCGCGAACTCCTAGAGGCTTACATCAAGAGATTGGAAAAGTTGGAAGAGATTGCCAATTCTTATGAAGGGGTAGCTAAAGCCTTTGCTCTTCAGGCTGGTAGAGAAATCAGGATTATCGTCGAAAGCAAAAAAATCTCTGATGAAAAGGCAGCCCTGGCTGCTAAAGAAATTGCAGAGAAAATAAAAGAAGAGCTGGACTATCCCGGACAGATAAAAGTTATGGTTATCCGTGAGATGAGAGCTGTAGAGTATGCCCGATAAGATCAGTATCCTCTTTTTGGGCGATATTATTGGGCGTCCAGGACGTAAGGTTTTAAAGAGGTGCTTGCCTTCCTTCATCGAGAAGTATTCTCCCTCTGTTGTTATTGCTAATGGCGAGAATGCTGCTGGAGGCATCGGGATAACAGAGGAAATAGGTCGAGAGCTCTTAGCCCAGGTTGATGTCCTAACGTCGGGAAATCATGTCTTCGACAAGAAGGAAGCGGAGTCTTATCTGGATAGAGAGCCGAGACTGCTGCGCCCGGCAAACTATCCCTCTCCGAATCCCGGAAAAGGGACGTATATTTTTGAATCAAATGAAGGGAAAAAGGTTGGCATCCTGAATCTTCAGGGAAGAGTCTTCATGGAGTCGATCGATTGTCCCTTCAGGGTTGCTGATGAAGAGTTAAAGCGGTTGAAAGAAATAACTTCTGTTATAATCGTGGATTTTCACGCTGAGGCAACTTCTGAGAAACAAGCAATGGGTTGGTATCTGGATGGAAAAGTCTCTGCAGTCATAGGAACTCATACCCACGTTACTACGGCTGATGAAAGAATCCTTCCCCAGGGGACAGCTTTCATCACGGATGTGGGCATGGTTGGCGGCCTCGATTCTGTTATCGGGATTCGAAGCGAGCTGGCAATAAGACGCTTCCTTACGGGGCGGCCTCAGCGTCTTGAACCGGCAAAGACAGGGCTTTTTTTCTCAGGAGTTTTTATAGAGGTAGATGAACCATCAGGGAAGGCCCTTTCTATCAAGAGAGAGATAATCAAAGAGGAAGAGAGTGGAAAGGATTAACGAAGTTAAACCAGACAAGATTTATACAATTTCCCAAATAACCAAGTTGGTTAAGGAAGAGTTGGAGAGCACCTTCCCTCTTTTATGGGTTGAGGGGGAAATATCCAATTTCCATCGTCACCATTCAGGTCATCTCTACTTCACCTTGAAAGATGCCGCATGCCAGCTTCGAGCAGTTATGTTTCGCTCAGAAGCTCAGAGAGTCGCTTTTGAGATGAAAGATGGGCTTCAAGTTGTATGTCGTGGCCGAATAAATGTCTATGAACCAAGAGGTGAGTACCAGATCATCGCCGAGGTTGTCGAGCCAAAGGGGAAGGGAGCGCTCCAGTTGGCCTTTGAACAGCTCAAGGAAAAGTTAAAGAAAGAAGGACTCTTCGATCCATGTTTTAAAAAGAAGCTCCCCCTGCTTCCCAAAAAAATTGGTATTGTCACTTCCCCAAGAGGAGCGGCAATTGTCGATATTTTAAGGACACTGGAGAGGAGGTTCGCCCGTCTCCATATCCTCATCTATCCAGTCAAAGTTCAAGGAGAGGGGGCCGCAGATGAGATTGTCGAGGGCATAGATCATTTTAGCCAACGTCCTGGTATGGATGTCATTATTGTCGGAAGAGGAGGTGGTTCTATAGAAGATCTATGGGCTTTCAATGAGGAAAGGGTTGCACGGGCCATTTTTAACTGTTCCATCCCTGTTATATCAGCCGTGGGCCACGAGATAGATTTTACCATTTCTGATTTTGTTGCGGATATCCGTGCCTCTACTCCGACTGCTGCGGCAGAGGCTGTAATAGAGAAAGAAGCATCCTTTGAGGAGAAAATCGAGAATTTAGAAAAAAGTATCATTCATCAACAGAAATATATTCTACAGGAGTATGTCCATCGAGTATTTAGCCTTACTCACCACCGTGCTATTCAAAATTTTAAAGTCAAACTTCTTAATCTCGCACAAAAAATAGATGAGCTTGATATGAAAGCCTGGAATTCCATTAAAAGCAGGCAGCAGAAATTGACCGAAACACAGTCGCGTGTGCTTCTTATGGAGGAGAAAATAAGCAATAGCTTGAGAACCATGCTTCAAAGTTTTCATGGGAAATGGGAGACGTTTTCTGCCCAGTTGCACAGCCTCAGTCCGCTGAATATACTTAAAAAAGGCTATACCCTCTGCTGGAAAAATGGCAAACGCCATCTTGTCCGGCAAATAGAGGAAGTTGAGAAAGAGACAGAGATGACGGTTTCTTTTTACAAGGGAGAATTTAGCTGTTTAGTAAAAAAAGTCGACAGCGATAGATCCATTGAGTCTCACTTTATTAAGAATAAAAAACAATGAGTTCAGGAGAAAAAATGACAACCCTTAGTTTTGAGAAAGCATTAGCTGACTTGGAGAAAATTGTGGAAAAGCTGGAAAAAGGGGATCTTCCTCTGAATGAATCATTGGCCCTTTTCGAAAAAGGCGTCAAGCTGGCAAGGTACTTGAGAGAAGAACTCGAGAAAGCAGAGAAGAAGATAGAAATTCTCCTAAAGGATGAGAAAGGGGAAGTCAAAGAAAAACCATTCAAGCCCGAAGAAGAGGCTCCATCCAAAGAGGAAGAGGAGCCATCAGACCCGGAGAAGGATGAAGATCTTCCCTTTTAGAGTTAAATGAACGTCGAAGATAGACTTTATCAGAAAAAAGAAGCTGTGGATTGTGAACTGGAACGCATTCTTCCACGGGAAGATACTCTCCTTTTCCAGGCCATGAGACATGCAGTATTGTCAGGGGGTAAGAGATTCAGACCTATTCTTGTTCTCTCTTCCGGGGAATGTTTCGATGTCTCGCAAGCAACTCTCCTTCCCTTTGCCTGTGCCCTGGAGCTCATCCATAATTATTCGCTCATCCATGATGATTTGCCTTCGATGGACAATGATGATTTTCGTCGAGGCAAACCTTCCTGCCATAAGGCTTATGGCGAGGCTATTGCTCTTTTGGCCGGTGATGGTCTCTTGACCCTTGCCTTTGAGGTTTTGGCACTGGCGCCGCTGGAAGAGGAGCTCTTGGAGAGAAAAAATCAGGTCATCATGGATATTGGAAAGCTGGCAGGCATTGATGGAATGATCGGGGGGCAGTTTATGGATATAACCCTTTCCCCAGAAGAGATTACGGAGGAAGAGTTCGAAGAGCTTATTCTCAAGAAAACCGGTGCACTATTTATTGCCTCGGTAAAAATGGGGGCCATATTAGGTAAAGCTTCACCTTCCGAGCTTAATGCGATGGTCGATTATGGACGAAACCTAGGCATTGCATTTCAAATCAGAGATGACATCCTTGACTCTGCCAGCGAATCCCAAAAGCCACATTCACCCCAGCTTAACTATGTTTCCCTTTTTGGGCGCGAAAAAGCAGAGCGGAGCCTGGAAAATTTTGTCAA
>Ga0114920_10000241_pt1 | contig 24104 bp, 24 predicted proteins | sample ChitaG_FD_88683 | JGI IMG/M metagenome (GOLD analysis project Ga0114920, IMG submission 88683) | Deep subsurface microbial communities from South Pacific Ocean to uncover new lineages of life (NeLLi) - Chile_00310 metaG | ecosystem: Environmental > Aquatic > Marine > Oceanic > Sediment ...
AGTCTCTTCTACAGGGTCAGTGACACCAGCATTGTATGCAACTTCAACAATGTGATGGTTAGTGTCACGCTTGCCTTTATCCCAGGAAGTTGGCTCATATCGGATTTCCTGAGTTACCGGGTCGGCCAGAAGGCTTCGGCAAACCAGGCTCAGCTCAGCATGTTTTAAATTTGCATCTAGCCAGTATATATCCACTACACGAACATTAGAGACTGTGGTTATTCTCAGGTCGCGTATATCCTTGACCAGGCTAAGCCCTCTAACATCCGGCAGGTAATTCTTTAGCCAAACTTCGACATGATACATCAAAACAAATGCTTTCGACCTAAACCGCAGGTAGCCAACCTCATGCTATTTTTACCGCTGTTCCATAAGCTACCATTTCAGCAGCTCCGGACATTACCATTGAGGTTACAAATCTAGCGCCTACTATGGCATTAGCGCCCATCTTCTCGGCTTGCTCAATCATCCTTTGCAGGGCTTCCTCTCGGGCTTGCGCTAACATTACAGTGTAGTCTTTAACTTCACCACCCACAATGTTTCGTAAGCTAGCCATGATGTCATGCCCAACGTGTCTGGCTCTGATAGTACTGCCTTTAACCAAGCCTAAAGTTTCTATTATTCCTTTGTCCTTTATCTGCTCTGTGGTAACCACAATCATTTTTCTACCCCCTTGAACTTGCTTTTTTCTTCCTTCGATGCTCGGTGTCTTTCCCGAGCTAGCGATGTTAACAGGATAATGAGCCCTAGGGCAATGGCAACAATGGCAATCCTGACAGGTAAGGGCAACGTTGGTAAGGCATATCGGAAGAACTCATAGAGCCCCCAGCCTGCTAAAATTCCCAGGCCAATTCCCAGTAAAATACCACCTGTTTTTCGCATTTCACCTCTTTTACTTGATACATGAATTGTTTAATCTTTGAAGCGGTTGGTGATAGGCAGTCTTCTATCTTTGCCGAAACCCCTTGGGGTTATCTTTATGCCGGGAGGAGCTTGGCGACGTTTATATTCATTTCTGTCCACTAACCGTGCTACTTGCGTGACTACCTCATGGTCAAAACCCTTGGCTGCGATTTGGTCAATTGACAGGTCATCTTCCACATATGCTTTCAAAATAATGTCCAGTGATTCATATGGCGGCAGTGTATCTATATCTTTTTGATCAGGTTTTAGCTCAGCCGATGGCGCCTTGCTCAAAACACTGGAGGATATCACTTCTTTACCTGCCTGGCGATTCTTATGATTAGCTAATTCGAAAACCATTGTTTTAGGCACATCCTTGAGGGGAGCGAATCCCCCGGCCATATCCCCATAAAGAGTAGTATAGCCTGTAGCTGTCTCGCTCTTGTTGCTGCAACTCAGGACCAGCCAGCCAAATTTGTTGGATAGAGCAAAAAGAATATTACCCCTGATTCTTGCTTGCATATTCTCCTCAGTCACATTGGGTTGGGTGTCTTTGAAAGATGCTGCTAGCATTTGCAGATATGAGCTAAATGCTTTCTCAATAGGTATCACCTTAAACTCTATCCCCAGGTTCTTAGCCAGTAATCTAGCGTCTGATTTACTGCCTGGCGATGAATAGCGAGAAGGCATAGAGACGCCTATAACATTGTCAATCCCCAGAGCGTCCACTGTGATAGCAGCTACTAGGCTTGAGTCGATTCCCCCAGATAAACCAATAACTGCTTTCTTGAACCCATTCTTGTTTATATAATCCCTGATACCAAGAACAAGCGCTTGATATATCTCAGCAATGTGGTCCAGCTTTTCAAATTGTCTTGATGGCAAAGGTGGTTTGGCAATTGTGGGGGGTTGATTTGATATTTCTATCTTGCTAACTCGTCCCAGCTCTCTTTTAAGTAATGCTGTTTCCTCCCTTCGCCGAGGCCCACGTAATTGTGTTCGGAATATTGGCTCCACATCTAAATCAGCTACTATAAAATCTTCTTCAAATTGTCTTCCCCGGGCAATAAGTTCTCCTTTCTCATTGATAATTAAGCTATTTCCATCAAAAACCAGTTCATCTTGCCCCCCCAGCAAATTATTATAGGCAACGAGAGCTACATTATCGCTTGCTCTGGTAGCTAGCATTTTTTCCCGGAAGTTGCCCTTTCCTGCATGGTATGGGGAAGCACTTATATTAACCAATAATCTAGCTCCAGCATAAGCTTGTAATGTTGCTGGTCCAGCTTCGTGCCACATGTCTTCACAAATGGTTATGCCTATGCCAATGTTATGAAGGACGAAAATAGGGCATTCAATTCCTGGTTGAAAATATCTGTTTTCGTCGAAGACTCCATAGTTAGGCAGGTGAACTTTGCGGTAAACGCCAGTCAATTTCTTGTTATAAATTACCGCCGCAGCATTATATGTATCATTATCGCTGTCCACGAAGCCTACTACTATCGCTATTCCTGAGGAGTGTTGAATTATTTCTTCCAGATATTCCTGGTTTCGCTTGATAAACTGGGGCTTAAGCAATAAATCCTCTGGAGGGTAGCCCGTTATGGCTAATTCAGGGAAAGTTAACAGGTCAACGCCAAGTGACTTTGCTTCATCGATAAATCGTATTATCTTATTTGTGTTGCCGCGCAGATCACCCACGGTAGTGTTAATCTGAGCCAGCCCTAATCTTAAATTGCTCAACTCATCTCCTCATTTGGGTATTTTGGGGTGAATTATATCACTTCGCCGAGGTAGTACAGGAAATAGGGCTGGAACAGTCTCCCCTTTTGTCTATTCATTGCTGACGATCCATTTCAGTTTTGCTGGTTACTACGAAGTTGCAATCAAAAATTCTAGCAATTACTGCGCACTATTTCGTCTAGGCTCAGGTTGTGTAAAGCTATCCATATGGATGGGTTCAAGGCTCGTGTGGCCGCTTTGACGTTGCCAATCTTAACATTTGTTGTAGTATCTATCCAATATATAGTGACGAGTTTGGCGTTGACGAAGCGTTGAATCAAGAGAGCCGATGTCGCTCTTACTTTGGCGTTGTATTAGTCTCATTAGCGTGCAGGCTTCTTAGGTAACGGTATCGAGCTATTATGCAAAGTGGCTGAAGACTGAAGTTGATGAAGCCTCTTGGAGCTTTTGTAGTCTGGATATGATTATTGGGTTATTGACCTAGTGAAGTAAATGATTTACCCTTCATGCCAAAAAGGAGGTGAACTGGAATGCAAGCATACTGTGTGAAATGCCGAGCCAAAAGGGAAATGAAGGATGCGAAGGCTATAACCATGAAAAATGGTAGGCCGGCAACCCAAGGTGTGTGCCCTGCGTGCGGGACTAAGATGTTCAGGATAGGAAAAGGCTGAAACTAGCATTACTACTATGGGAGAGGCTGGGTATCCATATATGGATATTCGGCCTCTTTTTGCTTACTTTTCCTCGTCCCCCAGTTTTGAGATGTGAACGGAACTACTTGCTTCTATTCTGCCATACTGCGTGATTTTATCAATTAAATCTTTGCTCCAGAGGCTATTTTCCACAATGTGAGCAAGCGATGTTGTATCGAGCTGAGAAACATCCGTCCATTTAGCTGCTTCTCTAATTACGTCTTCCAACTGTTGGCGCTTGGCGTCATTCTTCCCTGGGAATTTTAACCTCTCATCAAATCTGATTCTTGCTTTATAGTCGCTGCCTTTTATGACCTCAACTTCCTCCTTTATAGCGTAATCAAGCATTGCCTCTTTCACTTTACTTATGTCGGTGTCTATCTTCTTGGCTTCATTCTTGAGAGCCACATATTTGTTAACGAGCATGACTCCTGGTTCATTGAGGTACTCATTTACTGCTAGAGTTTCCACCTTGAAGAAATGTTTTCTCAGTGGACATAGATCAGGATATTCACACCATTCGCATAACCAGGATTCCGTTGGTGAAAAATCCTGAGCCGACTCTATCTCATCGATTAATCTCTTAGTAGCTGCAACCAAGTTTGAGATGGCGTTCGGGCTGCGATAGGAGATCAGTTCCGTGTCAAAAGCAAGGTAATGCCAGATAAGCCTGATATTCTTAGTATGTGGCCACTTCCTCTGAACCCCGAGATGGTATAAGCCGAGCTGTCTGTCAGTGTCAGCATCTTCCTGGCCAGGCAGATAGGCTGAGGTTTTATAGTCATGAATCTCATGAACATCTTCTTGAGTCCGCGACAGCCGATCTATGAATCCTGTTATCCTGTATTTATTCTCGTCATCCAGGGAGAAATTGACGTTCATTTCGGTGCCTATGGTTATGTCCGAGTCAAAGGGCGAATACCGCTCATAGTAAGCTTTGATCATCTTTTCACCCTGAGCTCTGTAATTCTCTTGTGTCAGCTCTTCTCTCATAATAGATATTGAGTCATGCCAGTTTTCCCGCCAGGTTTTATTGTAGTGAGTGAGCAAATTACTCAATGTGTTTGCCTTGGTAAACTTGAGGTTGTCATAACACTTCTTCAGGGTTTCATGAACCATCGTGCCCCGGAAGCCTTCAATGCTTTCAGAGTCTCGCTTAATCTTGTCCCGGTAGCGAAGTTTGTACTTCAAAGGGCATCCTTCATACATGCTCAATTGTGAGTGAGAATAAATAGGCATCTTAATTTCTCAGTCTTATGATTCTATCTTGTTTGCCACTGCGGCTCAGCGGAAGCATATTCACGCAGCTTCTCTCTTAGAATCTTCAGATTTACCACATCCTCCTTATTATATTGCAACAGCAAAGCTAAAGCATTTTGGTCACCATCGTTTTGGTATCTCCACCATAACCATATTGCTTCTAATCCACCAATGCCTTTTAGTTGTCTGGGGATTCTTAACTGCTGCTCAACTGCCTTGAAGCCACCATATAAATTGTTTCTCCAACAGTCATACATGAGATCGTGATGGCAGAATCTACCCGCAAGGTTTATTCCCAGAAAAACATTAATGAAAGGAAGGTCGAATCTGCTGCCGTTATAGGTATAGATTGTGTCCACGCCCTCCAGTGCTTTGAGAAGATTTTCTTTGTTTACCTCCTCACCTACTAATTGGATGAGTTCACTGCTTCTGCTATCGCACGTGTAAATGCCAATCACAGTTATATAATCATAAATCCGAGATAAGCCAGTGGTCTCTATATCGAAGTAGGCATCAGCTAATTGCTCCATTGTCTCCACTTCTGCTGTAAGCTAAGAAAGTATACCATATACTTTTGGTGGTTAGATTATCATAAATTGCTGCCCATAATTAAGAAAACGCAGATAAATTTTGGCGCAACTTTTTGGGGCGCAGTGCTAGGAGTTTGGGTAATTGTCTTTTGACTTAAAGCTTCAACTTTGGCCGCTAAAGCATATTCTATGGGGTACTTTATCTGCAGTCTTGTGTGACAGGCACGCGCTCCATTTATAGTTAAAAGAGCGGGTGATGGGATTCGAACCCACGACGTCTTGCTTGGGAAGCAAGCACTCTACCGCTGAGTTACACCCGCAGGTGGCAGCACATTTATCTGTGTAGGTTCTTCGAATGGTCTTAGCGTTAACAGTTTCTTGGCAATTTGCGGATATTTGGCAATAAAGAGTAACTCGTCCTCAACAAGTGGTTTTTGCGTCTCCACGTTAGCATACCTCACTAGCTCCAGAATCTCCCGCGCCTCTTCAGAATCCTTGAAATGTACTGCTATCCGCCCCATGATATGTTTAAAGCCGGATATCCCGCTGTACTGGCCTGAGCATATTTCTCTACCGGTATCTACAAGCTCCACTTCCCCTCTGCCTACCTCTGTGAAGTCATACAGTTCATAGTTCTCAGGGTCCTTTAACACGCCGTCAGCGTGGATGCCGGAGGCATGGGCAAAGGCATTGGATCCGACGGCTGGCTGGTTCATGGGGATAGGGACCGTAAAGGCATAGCTGGCGAACTTAGCTATTTTCCACGCTCTCGTCAGGTTAATTGGTTTTCCCAGTTGATACTTTTCAAGGAAATCCTTAGATTTGGTAATAGCTAGAGCTGTGGACAGGCTATCAGCATTACCAGATCTTTCTCCATACCCATTGATAGTAACATTGATATAAGCATCCTGGCCTCCATCTATGGCTCCCTTGGCCCCAGCAACTGAGTTTGCGACAGCCATTCCTAAATCGTTATGGCAGTGGATCTCAATGGCAATGCCTACGTTCTCCGCCAGCGTCTTGATGGTCTTGTAAATGCTAAAGGGGTTGTCATAGCCAAGTGTGTCACAATATCTGAGCCTGTGAGCTCCATGTTCTTTGGCTGCCAGGGCAAACTTGACTAAGAAGTCTGTGTTGGTCCGAGAAGCGTCCTCCGCATTTACGCCTATGCTTTCAGCTCTATGTGATTTAGCAGCTTCCACAGCATCGATCATCATCTGTATGATATCATCTCTGTTCTTTTTCCCCTGAAATTTACCACTGATCATCTGGTCTGATGTGGATATAGATAGATTGAGATGCCGAATATCGGGGACAAGCCTAAAGGCTGTTTCTATGTCTTCCGTAGTGGCTCTTACCCATCCTCCTAGGCGGATGGGTTGTAGCACTCCCATCTTAGCCAGTTCTAAGTTAGATTGGAGATAAAGTGTTTCGTGGCTTGTCGTGGGAAAGCCAAATTCTGACTGGAATATCCCCATCTCGTTAAGATACATATTTACCATGGTTTTTTCCAGTTTACTTACGCCAAGATGGGCAGTTTGAACACCATCACGGTTGGTAACATCTATAAAAAAAATCTTAGGCATGTTCACCTTTTTGTAACAAAAACCGCGTGATAAGATTATATTACTTTCGCTATAGAATCAAACAAGGACATTTCTGGTAGCCAATGCCCTTTAATTCAAATTTGGCTTACTTTGACATCACTCAATAAATAGTATAATCTATCAGGCTTTCAATGTCACCAATAAAAGCAGGCATAATAAATGTCACGGGATATATTGGAAGTGACCTGGCTCGTTTGCTCTATCAGCATCCTCAAGTAGAGCTTGAATCGGTTACAGGGCGAAGCACGGCGGGCCAAGAGTTGGCTGATGTTTTTCCCTATCTGAGCAAAACCAGACTTTCAATAAAGGATGAACTTAGTAGCAATATCGATGTCGTTTTCTCAGCGATGCCGCACAGGTCTAACATAGATGTGGTACCATCGTTGCTCAAGAAAGGCGTGAAGGTTATCGATGTTAGTGCTGATTTCAGACTGAAGAATGCCAGTGAATATCCTAGATGGTATGGATTTGATCATCCATCGCCTGAATTGTTGAAGGAGGCAGTTTATGGCTTGCCTGAACTACACCGAGATGATATTGTCTCAGCCACTTTGATAGCCAACCCTGGTTGTTATAGCACCGGTGCTATTCTGGCATTAGCCCCGGTGGTCAAGGAGAGACTTATTTATCCTGATATAATAATTGATAGCAAGTCTGGCGTCTCGGGCGCAGGCAGAGCTCTGAGCTTGACTACCCATTATTCTGAAGCCAATGAAAATGTATGTGCTTATTCTCTTGAAGGCCACCGACATTTACCTGAGATCGAGCAAGAACTAGAGAAGCTAAATCCTGAATTTTCTTTGTCAATAACTTTTGTGCCTCACCTGGTGCCAATGACCCGGGGCATACTGAGCTCCTGCTATGCTAAACTAAGGGGAGGGTGGCTAGACGGCAGTGCTAAGGGAAAGCTACAACAGCTCTATGAGGAATTTTACAAGGATGCACCCTTTATTCAGGTAGTAAGCGAGCCTCCTCAAACCAAATGTGCATGGGGAAGTAACTCTTGCTTCATCTACCCTACTGTCGATCTGCGAACAGGGAGATTTATAGTTATTAGCTGTCTTGACAATCTAGTAAAAGGTGGGGCAGGGCAAGCGGTTCAAAACATGAATTTGATGTTCGGTTTACCTGAGACAACAGGCCTTGAAACACTGGCTGTTTATCCATAGAATAGTGCTGTTTGCCCTCATCGTCTAGTGGCCAAGGACGCCAGCCTTTCAAGCTGGAGATCAGGGGTTCGAATCCCCTTGGGGGCATTTTAATAATTCGTTAACGCCTCGTCTACTAGTGTGCCAACATATTTAGCTATTGCTGGAGCGCAGGTCAAGCCAGGAGAATCTATGCCAATCAGGTTGATGAAACCAGGTAAAGCTATGTTACATTCATGATTTATGATAAAGTCTCTAAAACCTTCTTCTTTTCCCTGTGGACTTGCCTTTACGCCTGCCATCTCAGGTTCTAAATCGTGTGGCTCTATGAATGGTAAAGCAGCCATTATGGCTGATTGGCAAAGGGCTTCTTTCCTCGAATCGTCAATCTTGTAATCTACTTCATCAACATAATAATAAAGAGGTCCAATTCGCATTCTGCCGCTAACGTCGAAACAAACATGGGTTCCCAGACCGATAGTTGTCGCCACAGGGTAAATTAACCTATTCAGCAATCCGCTCTTGCGATTATTGACACTGTAATATTCTCCTTTACAGAAACGGAGTCTATACCTCGCTTCATCTACATCTATCCCAGCCATGCCGGCTACTTCATCGCTGTTAAGTCCAGCGCAATTTATCAGAACCTTGGTTGCAAAACTGAAATTGCCCTGGCTGTCTTCCACATTAACTCTATAGCCGTCTGGTATTTTATCTATGCCAATGGCTTTCGTTTCGTAAACTATTTGAGCACCATTACTCCTGGCTTTGTCAAGAAAGTATCTCATTAGAGCGTGTGAATCTAGGATGCCTGTGGATGGCGAAAGTAAGGCATGAACCCCTCTCATATTCGGCTCTAATTGTTTCATTTCCTTCTGAGAAAGCATTCTGAGCTCTACACCGTTGTTTTTACCTCTGTTATACAGTTTTTCTAGTTCCTCAGTTTCTGTATCATTGCTTGCCACTATGATTTTTTCCGTTCTTCTGCAATTTATGCCATGCTTCTGGCACAGGTCATAAAGAAGAACATTGCCTTCCAAACACATCTTTGCTTTTAAGGAGTCTTCGGGGTAGTAAATGCCGGCATGGATAACCTCGCTATTACGGCTACTTGCTTCTTGCCCGAACGTTCTATTCTTTTCCAGCACATAAACCTCTCTGGATTCATTAGCTACTTGCGAGGCTATGGCCAAGCCCATAACGCCGGCACCAACAACAGTTATATCAGCTTGATATGACATCTCAGCTATCTGTCAATACTGCTTTAGCTATAACTCTCATAAAATACCAATTCAGTAAGCTCCCGTCTGGATGACGCCCTTCCTTTCTCTGCGGGATAACCTAAAGGAGTCATCTCAACTACAGTTACACCATCTGGTATATTTAGAATCTGAGAAACTTCTTCAGGGTTGAACCAGCCTATATGCACAGTACCCAGACCGAGTGAGTGAGCCACTAAAGTAAGGTTCTGCATTGCCAAAGCCACATCGAACATGTACCACAACTCAGCTTTGTCTGGAATTGATTTGCCGCCAATAAAGCCAGAGCAGCCTAATTTAGCACAAAGTACAATGACCATGGGTGCCTCTTTGATAGCCTGAAGCGCTCTATTCGCAGGTGCCAGGGTTTTGGCTAATCTGGTTTTTTTCTCTTTGTCTTGAACCAAGACGAATCTCCAGGGTTGGCAGTTACCCCAGGAAGGTGCCCAGCGAGCTGCTGCTAGAACTGTGTTGATTTTCTCTTCTGGTATGGCATCCGGCTTATAGTGTCGAATACTACGTCTTGCCTTTATGGCTTCAAACAATTCCACAATGATTAACCTCCTTCTTATTTATCTCAGTCTATTCTTCCCAGGCGTCTTCGCCGATAAGCGGCACAAAATAGCAAATACCCAGGTTTTCTAGCTTATTCCCCTCTTTGAGTTTAGTGGCCTTCACCAGCTCTTGTTGCCAGCGAGAACCTGTGGGAATGACCAATCGCCCACCCCAGGCTAGTTGTCCCAACAGAACTTGAGGAATAGACGGTGCACCAGCAGAAACTATGATGGCGTCATAGGGTACATCTGCTAGCCAACCCAGAGTTTCACTAGCAATGTTAACTGTGATATTGGAGTAGCCAAGTTTTCCTAAGGATTGCCTGGCTGATGCTGCTAGCTCAGGCACGCGTTCCACAGTAATTACTTGTTTGGCTAATTCAGCTAATACAGCTGCTTCATAGCCACTTCCTGTACCTAGTTCCAAGACTTTTTCGTCGCCTTTAAGCTCCAAAGCTTGTATCATCAGAGCTACAATGAAAGGCTGGGAAATGGTTTGCCCAAAACCGATGCTTAGCGGCCTATCCTCATAGGCAGCATTATAATACTCTTGAGGCACAAAGGATTCACGTGGAACACGCTTCATAGCCTCAACCACACGTTTATCTGTAATCTCCAAGCTAAGATTTCTAATTAAATCAGCTTTGGCTGCTTCTAAGCGGTTCATCAAACAAGATCAAGAATATTAACTGAGGATAAAAGAGAGTACTACGAGGGTTAAGATAATCGCTCCAGCAAGAATACCAATGCGCCGTAGCTCGGGCATTATATATTGATAGTGGTTGATAGGGTTTCTGGCCTCGGGAGATGTCTTACTGGCCGATTGAGGCTGGGCAGTCACTGACTTGAGTGATTGGGAATACGTGCCGTGTATTTCTTTCGCTAACCTGGCACGGCGTTTCGCTTTAGCGCGATGTGATTTCTTAGGCATTGCGTATCACCTCAAAGGGGATGGGAGATTGTTTATAGATTCTAGTGCTGGAAATATAGGCATGGCCTAAAATTTGCTGAATAGATTGGAGGTCAGCACCACTTTGTAATTTGCGCGCCGCGAAGCTGTGGCGCAGGGTGTGAGGTGTAATCTTGGCGCTAAGTCTTGCTTTAGAGGCATGATTTTTAACAATCTGCCAGAATCCCTGCCGAGTAAGCCGGCCACCGCGCCGATTGAGAAATAGCGCCTTTTCGTTTTCATCATATAACAAATCCAGCCTGTCATTCTTGAGGAAATTCTTTAATAGCTGGTTTATGTGATGGTCAAGGCGAATTCGCCTTTTAGAGTTACCATGAATACAGCGCACATAAGATTGTTCTAAATCAATATCTTCTACATTTAAAGACATAAGCTCGCTGGCACGCAAACCGGTGGCGTAAAGCAACTCCAGCATCATTACATCTCTCTTAGCTTCGGGGGTAGATAGCTTCATTGGCTCTGCTAGCAAACGGCGATACTCCAGTGGAGACAGATATTTAGGTATGTGTTTGGCAACTCGAGGAGAAACTAGGTTTTGTGTCGGGCTCTCTCTTAATTTACCTGAGTCAACCATGAATCTAAAAAAGGACTTGGCCGAGGCTATCTTGCGAGCTACTGTAGCCGAGGAATATCTTTTTTCCCTGAGGCCAAGCAGATATGTCTTTAAAAGATCGCTACCTGACTTAGTTATTCCTCTTGCTTTCTCTGCCTCAATGTAAGATGTTAGCTGATTTAAGTCATTACGATAAGCACTTAGAGTATTCTGAGAACAATTCTTCTTCGTAGTCAGGTATTCGAGGAAAACTGCAATATCTTCCTTCATTAAATCCTATTCTAACATAACTCAGGCCATTTTTGTCTGCATCTAAGCTTCCTGTTACAATAGATTTATTGTGAAGCTAACTCAACTGGAAGAACAATTAAGAACCTTGCCAACAAGTCCAGGGGTGTATTTATTCAAGGATGAGCAAGGTAAGGTTATCTATGTGGGTAAGGCTGCCAATTTAAGTAATAGGGTAAGGAGTTACTTTGGTGCATCGCGTAGTTTGTCATCCAAGGTTCAGCAGCTAGTATTGAGACTAAGAGAGCTTGAATTTGTAATTACTGGCTCTGAGCAAGAAGCGCTCATTTTGGAATGCAACTTCATAAAGAAATATCACCCAAGATACAATGTGAGCCTTAAAGACGATAAAACTTTTCCCTACCTTAAAGTAGCTATCAACGAAGATTGGCCGGGCATTTATATCACTCGCCATTTTAAAGATGATGGAGCCAAGTATTTTGGGCCTTTTGCTAGTGCTGGCTCAGTGCGCAGAACTTTGAAGTTGATAAAGAAAATTTTCCCTTTTCGCTCTTGTAATAAATCTATTAATAACTCAGAAAGACGACCTTGCCTCGACTATTATATTCACCGTTGCCTTGGACCATGTATTGGTGCTGTAAGTAAACAAGAATACCAAGAGGTACTAAACCAGGTTATTCTATTTTTGGAGGGAAAGCAGGAGCTAGTGCTTCACGATCTAAGGAACAAGATGCGAGCAGCGGCACAGCAATCCCAATTTGAAAAAGCAGCTTTGATACGTGATCAAATTCAAGCAATAGACAGAGTCATCGAGGGGCAGAGGATTGCTATCACTTTGAGAGGTGAGCAAGATGTCATTGCTTTAGCGCAGGATGAGAAACAAGCCTATGTAGAGCTCTTTTCTGTCCGTAATAATAAACTTGTCGGTCGCGACCACTTCATTATGGAAGGCGCCCATGATGAAAAGCCTGATCAAATAATGACAAATTTCGTGAAACAATATTATGGATCCGCCTCGTTTATACCATCAGTGGTATTGCTTCAATACCCAGTGAGTGAAATGCCAGTACTTTCTGAATGGCTTAAACAGCGGAAGGGGAGCAGTGTGAAAGTTCAAGCACCGCAGCGGGGAATTAAGAAAAAGCTGGTGAACATCGTAGCTGAGAATGCCGATAAAGGTTTGCTATTGGCCAAGGCTAAACAGGCAAATCTAGAAGTCATAACTGCAGGATTGCAAGAGCTGCAGGATAGGCTCTCTCTACCCCGAGTTCCCTTGAGGATAGAGGGTTATGATATTTCTGATATTCGGGGTGCCTTGGCTGTGGGTAGTATGGTTGTTTTGGAAAAGGGCTTACCTAGGCTGAATCTCTATCGTCGTTTTCATATAAAAATGATAACTGGTGCTGATGACTATGCCATGACTCAAGAGATATTAAGGCGACGCTTCAAGAGAGGTGTAGCTGGTGAAGGGAACTGGGCAGTTATGCCTGACCTTATCCTTATTGACGGTGGCAAGGGGCACCTCAATGCTGCTTTAGAAGTAAGACAAGAGCTAGGAATTGATTCTATTTCCATGGCTAGCTTGGCTAAGGAAAATGAGGATATCTTTGTACCCGGTAAGCCTGGTCCAGTTGATATACCCAGGGATTCTCCTGCGCTTCATATACTTCAAAGAGCGAGAGATGAAGCGCATCGCTTCGCCATAAGTTACCATCAGAAATTGCGGCGTAAGGAAGGCATTGCTTCCATTCTAGATAATATTCCTGGTATTGGACCAAAACGAAAGAGGGCTCTGATAAAGCAGTTTGGTTCGATTGAAGCTATTAAAAAGGCTTCCATAGAGGAAATTGGCCAAATAGAAAGTCTAACCTCAACTATAGCTCAGAAGGTCAAGCAGTATTTATGAACTTTACTAAAGTTAAGGCATTTTTTACAGCAAAAGCTTCAGCATCGTTATTGAAGTAAACATAAACAGCCTCAACCTTTTCGCCTAGCTGGACGATTTTTTTCGCCCATTGAGCAAGTTCTTTGTCAGAATAGCAGCTCGAATATAAGGTAGCACTACCATGAAGGCGAATATAGGCGAAGTCGCTCGTAGCTACAAGGGGGCAAGTAAAGCCGGGCATATCAAAAATACAAAGGCCAGCGTTGTGTCGCTGCAATATTTGAAAGAGAGAGTCGCTGAGCCAGGACTCATGGCGAAACTCGAATACATGACGATGTTCTTGCGGCAATGAAGATAGAAAATCTTCCAATATCTTGTCATTTCGCTTCATGCTGGGCGGCAGTTGGTACAAAAGAGGGCCTAGCTTATCCTGTAGCAAACAAGCCCGTGATAGGAAGTTTTCCACTGCTGCGCCTAAATCCCTCAACCTTTTCATGTGGGTAATAAATCGGCTCACTTTAACGGCAAAGACAAAGTCATCGGGTGTGGATTCTCTCCAGGTGGCAAAAGCTTTTTCAGAGGGGAGATGATAAAAACTGTTGTTAAGCTCGACAGTGCTAAATTGCCTGGCATAAAATTGCAGCCATCTCCATTTGGGTAACCTTTCAGGATAATAAAGGACACGCCAGTGGCCGTAGTGCCAGCCACTACATCCAATATGATATTTTGCTGATATGTCGGTCTTCATTTTTGCCTTGATGTTTTTGAATTTTTATGTTGGGTGTATTATACTAGAAGCGAGGGATTTTCTGGTGACTAGAGCGGAGTGGACCCACCCGTTCCCATCCCGAATACGGAAGTGAAACGCTCCAGCGCAGACGATACTTAAGGGGCAACCTTTTGGGAAAATATGTCGTTGCCAGGAAGCTCCTCATTATTTTAATTGTGCTAAGTCGAGTTTCATGCCATCCCTGGCAGCTATCACTGAAATACCGGTTCACCTGCTTGATTTTTGTGCTAATTCCCAGAATTTGGCTCGCCACATAGTCATGCCAAATTGGGTAAGTATAGCTGCCTTTGGCTTTATTTGCTCAGTATGTTTCCACGTGGTGTTTATGCCTGATTGGCGTTTCATATGGATGAGATTCAGAGAGCTCTTGGCTTATGGCACTCGCAGCTTTTTTGAATAGAAGGGACTTTCTTTCCTGCCTTACTCGAATTGCTATCTCTTGAGAGCTTGATGGATGCTTTAATTATTCACTTTCGCACAAAATGGTGTAGGTTAATTAAGTCTATAGTCTGGGTAGTAAGGGCACTGCTTCAAATTTGATAGAATGGGCTTATGAAAAAACCGGAAGCGGACATTGCTGAGCTGATAAGGGAATATCAAACTAAGGCTGGGGAATTCCTTACCATTGGTATTGCTGAGTCAGCTACCGGTGGCAGAGTGGCCGATAGGCTAACCAATGTGCCAGGCAGTTCAGACTACTTTGAGGGCGCTGTAGTATCTTATAGCAATGAGGTCAAAATCAACATCCTGGGGGTAAGAAGGGAGACTATAGAAAACTATGGAGCTGTTAGCCCAGAAGCAGCCATAGAAATGGCTGAAGGTGGTAAGAAACTACTAGGTGTAGACATATGTGTTTCTGTTACAGGCATTGCTGGACCCTCAGGCACTACTCCTGCGAAACCTGTGGGGCTTTTTTATATTGGCCTATCTGCAGAAGGTGAAAAATCAAGCCAGAAATACATTTTTCATGGGAATCGGGAGGAAAACAAGCGCGATATTGTTGAGGCAACGCTGAACATACTGAGGCAATACCTGCTACAATGCGTCAGCAAATTGAAACATAGTTAGTAAGAATCTGATCATGGCAACGTTTGACGTAGATGAAATAAAATCGCAAGCAAAACGGAATTTTACCGAAGCATGGATGTCGACGGCAAAGCTTCTTCCAACGGGCACTAAAGTCAGTTTGCAAGGAAAAGGCAAGCCTCATATCTTACATGAATTGATTCAAAGATCGAGGGAGATCCTGTTAAACCTTGGCTTTGATGAGGTCGAGAATCTTACGATTTTGCCCGATAGTGATGTCTCTAAGCAATATGGTCCAGAGGCTCGAGTTATCCTTGACAGGGTTTTCTATCTAGCTGAATTACCTCGTCCCGAGATTGGGTTAAGCGCTCAAAGAATAACTCAGGTGAAAAAGATAGCAGCGAAGGCCGATGTCGAGGAATTAACATCAATCTTTAGAAGGTATAAGAGGGGGGAAATTGAGGCGGATGACCTTGTTGAAAAACTTGTGACCGGATTGGATATCACTGACTACCAAGCCACAGAGCTTCTGGATAGAGTTTTTCCTGAGTTGAAGAGGCTACGGCCGTTGCCTTCTAATAAGACATTAAGAAGCCATATGACAGCTACGTGGTTTCATACATTAGCAGCTTTACAGTATAAGGTTAGCTTGCCACTGGCTTTATTTTCAGTGGGGACTAGATATCGCAATGAACAGAGGGAAGATGCCCAACATCTGCGTGTTCACCATTCGGCGTCAATCGTGGTAATGGATCCTGAGATGTCTTTAGATGTGGGAAAAGAAATAACCAGAGATATGCTACATCAATATGGTTTTTCAGACGTGAGATTCAAGACAAAGACAGCGACATCCAAGTATTATGCCCCTGGCCAGGAGCAAGAAGTTTTTGCTAAGTGCAAAGGGAATTGGCTGGAAATTGCTGATATTGGTATGTACTCCCCTGTCTCCTTAGCAAACTTCGATATTAGATACCGGTATTTAACGCCGGATTGGGCATTGAGCGGCTGGCAATGATTCTATATGGAGTAGATGACATAAGAGAACTGGCATATCCTCAATTCTCCGTAGTTGAATGCTCTGATGAAGATATAGCTAAGCCTCTTACCTATATAGCAAGTCCTAGGACTGCTAAGGGAAGGAAGATTGCCAGGGCAATCGAAGAAACTGCGCGGAAATACAAAGACGAAATTGCTCCCTGCGAGTTTCTAGCCTGGGAAGATGGTTCTAAACAGGTAAAAGTTGTGGAAACGGAGGCAGGTAAGAGGCTAATTGGGCCTGCTGGATTCAATGAAATATGCGTAGCTGATGGTAACATTTATAGCGATGTTGTTCCTTCAGGAGTATATACGGGTATAAACTATATGCGTGCTATCGCAATGGGCGCAGCAGCTTTAATGGAAAGCAAGGATGAAAACTTAGTTTACCAGGTGAAGACGATAAAGCATCTCTCTGACCTGAATCTGCGAATTCCAGAAACTATTCGCCAGCACATAGAAGGGCAGCAGAAAAAGATAGGAGTTAGTGGTGCTGTATTTGTAACCATAAAATCGCAATCCGTAAAGAAACCTTGTAAAACAGGCAGTGAATAAATCAGCACAAAAACTTGCCAACTTACGTAGACCGCACAAGAATTTTATAAATCTCATGCCTTTACAAACAGGTGGCATCCTCACGGATACTGCTAAAGAGGCTTTGATAGAATTTGGGGATGGATATTCTGTGTGCGATTTTTGCCTTGGCAGCGTGTGCGATATGACAAAGCCTCCTGTCCGTGAGTTCGTACATGAGCTCTTGCCTGAATTCCTGGGCTGCGAGGTTGCTACGCTGACCTATGGGGCGAGAGATGGCATATTTATGGTGATGCATTCTCTAACCCAGCCAGGCGATTTAATTATTGTTGATGAAAATAGGCATTACACTACAATTGTTGCTGCTGAAAAGGTAGGGTTGAATGTGACAGAGGTGCCTCACTCTGGCTATCCTGAATTCAAGATTGACGTTAACGACTATATGCCACTCATAGAGAAGCATAACCCTAAGCTAATTTTACTAACATACCCCGATGGGAATCATGGAAATCTCACTGATGCCGTAAGGCTAGGAGAAATTGCCCAAAAAAATGGCATCCCTTATGTGCTTAATGGAGCATATGCAGTGGGCAGGATGCCTGTAAAGATGAACGATTTAGGAGCTGATTTCATTATTGGTAGTGGCCATAAAAGCATGGCTTCTGCCGGACCTTGTGGGGTATTGGGAATGAAAAAGAAATGGGAAGAAATCGTATTGAGAAAATCTAAGGCATATAGCAACAAAGAGATTGAGCTTCTTGGCTGCACTTTGAGAGGTGTTCCACTAATTACACTCATGGCTTCCTTTCCTCACGTGAAGGAAAGGATTAACCACTGGGATAAGCAAGTAGTAAAAGCACAATGGTTCTCTAGTGAGCTGCAGAAATTGGGATTTAAGCAATTGGGAGAAATGCCACATAGACACGATTTACTGCACTTTGAAGCACCCATGCTTTACGATATTTCCAAGCATGTTCGAGAAAGAGGATATTTCCTTTATGAAGAGCTTAAAGATAGAGGCATTTGGGGACCACAACCAGGTATGACAAAAGCATTCAAGGTTTCCACCTTTGCCGCTGACAAAAATCAGCTAGGTTTTGTCGTAGATTCCTTTAAGGACATCCTAAGCAGGTATGGTTGATATAGGATAATTGTAATGGTTCAGGTGCTGTGGGTAGATTGAGCGAGCAAGGAATACAATTGGTTAACCTATTTTTCATTCAAACGCGTTGTGTAGTAAAAACTTCACACTTTTGCCTGTGAGCTTCTTTCAATCGTTGGAAGCAAGATTGAAATGGAGCTGAAGTAATATCGCCCGTGCTCATAAGTATGGCATCTTCGCCGTTGTCTGAATAATACTTAGGACGACTGCTCACTATGCGAAACCCATATTTCTTATAAAGTGCCTGTGCTATCTCGTTAGAAGCACGCACTTCTAGAGTTATCACATTGGCATTTAGCTGGCTAGCCATCTCAATAGTTGAAATGAGCAGTCCTTCGCCTATTCCCATTCGACGATAATTATTTCTTACAGCAACAGCGATAATATGCACCTCATTCAACATAGCCCACAAACCAGCGAAGCCAATGACGTATTCTTTGGTGTGGAGGCCGTTTTGTTCTTTCCCTGCGGGTATTGCCCGGCGATAATTAAAAAGGCGATTAAGCCAGAATATTCCCCTGGAGTCTTCCAGGGCCAATTTGGCTCCAAATCCACTCCTGATACAGGCTACTATGTAGTGAGCTGATGAATTGTGAATTTCTTGCTTGTAAGAAGTGTAAGAGTGAAACAGCCATTCGCCAGGAAAAGACTCGTGGTCAATCTCGGTTACTTGAGGAATATCCTCATCGCTGATAGGGCGAAGGCGATAAGTTATTCTTTGCATTAGTTAAATTTTAGCATAGCTAGTGTTATAAGGCATATCGCCTCGGAAGTTACCCTGCTATAATTGAATTATATGAGAAGTAACTCGCTAGATCTGCATATTCAGTTAGCCCCTCATCACCCTAGAGGGTTAATGCTGGATAATCCGGTGATGATTGCTTCTGGCACTTTTGGCTATGGCATAGAGTACAGCGAGCTTATTGACATACAGAAACTAGGAGCAATTGTTTGTAAAGGCACTACCCTGATGCCGCGAAAAGGCAATTCTCAACCGCGATTGGTGGAAACGGAGAGTGGCCTGCTTAACTCTGTAGGTTTGGAAAACATGGGAGTTGATGCTGTGATCAAGGATAAAGCACCCGTATGGGCAAATTGGCGGGTTCCAGTCATTGTTAATGTTGCTGGAGAAACAATCGGTGAATATATTAGTGTGGCGGCCAAGTTGGGAGATACTCCCGGGGTAAGTGGCATTGAATTAAACATTAGCTGCCCCAATATTTCAACTGGTGGAATTGAGTTTGGAGTAACTCCAAAGCTTGCCGCTGAAGCAACTGCGGCCGTTAAGGCCGCAACGAATCTACAAGTTATTGTCAAACTAAGTCCAAATGTAGCTGATATTAGGGAAATTGCTGTGGCAGTGGAAGGAGCTGGGGCTGATGCCATAGCTTTGATTAATACGCTGAAAGGGATGGCAATTGACATAAAGAGAGGAAAGCCCCGTTTAGGAAATACTACCGGTGGACTTTCTGGCCCCGCTATCAAGCCTGTCGCACTTTATATGGTATATGAGGTAGCTAAGGTTGTACATATTCCAGTCATAGGTTGTGGTGGCGTACGTTGTGCTGAGGATGCTTTGGAGTTTATCATGGCCGGGGCTAGCGCAGTACAGGTTGGCACTGCCAACCTGTCTAACCCCCATGTTGCCCTTGATGTACTGGAAGGAATAAAACATTTTATGAGGGATAGAGGAATTCGAAAACTAACTGACCTGATTGGCATTGCCCGAGCTTGATTTCCGTTAGCTCTTTGTTTAATCCCGGAGGAGCTTTTTCCAGCGATAAAAATCTCTTTTAATCCTATAGAGCATTCAATAACGACACTCTCTTCTCTTCCGTGATTGATTATTGTTTCTACCTGTGTTAGCACAGCTATAAAGAAAACTGAGGGAGACAAGAATCACATTATCTGGTTCCCTCAGTTGTTATGGAAGCTTGCGATGCTTATTTTTTCTCAGGGTTATCTTTGGTCAAAAATGCGCTTATCAGGTCCATGGGTAAGGGGAAAACTATAGTGTTGCTTCTATCGCTAGCAATGCCACTGAATGTTTGCAGATAACGAAGCTGTAGGGCTGCAGGTTCGGTGGAAATAATGTGGGCTGCTTTAGCTAATTTCTCTGATGCCTGGTACTCACCTTCAGCGTGAACAACCTTGGCACGCCGTTCTCTTTCGGCTTGAGCCTGGGCTGCCATGGCTCGCTGCATCCCCTCAGGCAATTCTACTTCCTTAGTCTCTACCATGCTTACCTTGATACCCCAGGGGTCTGTTCCTTCATCGACGATTTTTTGTATCTTTTCATTAAGTCTATCTCGATGAGCTAGTAATTCGTCTAGTTCGGATTGCCCCACGACATTCCGTAAGGTAGTTTGTGCCAGTAAGTGGGTTGCCTTGATGTAATCATGCACCTTAAGTATAGCGTTTGCGGCATCAACCACTCGAAAGTAAACCACGGCGTCAACACTAACGGTAACATTGTCCGAAGTCATACAATCTTGCCGCGGAACATCCATGGTAAGCACACGGAGGTCCACCCTCTTCATACGTTCTACAAAAGGTATCAGCAAGACAAGCCCTGGCCCTCTGAGGCCAACGAATCTACCCAGGCGGAAAACGCCTCCCCGTACATATTCTTGAACCACTTTGACGGAATTTGATAGCAGTATTATCACCACTATGGCGATAACAAAATAAACCATCCAATTCATTGCCATGTTATTTATTCTCCTTTTCCGTAGATTTTTTTGTCACCACTAATTCCAGGCCTTTTACTTTAGTTATGGTCACCTCCTCATTAGCTTTTATTTTACTACCTTCGGCCAAGGCTTTCCAGAGTTCGCCCTCGGCCAGAACTGTGCCTTTAGGATTAAGAATCGTTTGTGTTATAGCTACTTTTCCCACCATATCCTCATTGCCAGTAGCAAGTTTTCGTTTTTGACTTTTGGCGATAGCGTAGATGACAAAAACGCTAAAGGCGATGGCAAAAATTATAGCTATGATAATTGGCCCCGTTATTTCCACAGGTGTTATTTCCATGGATTGTGAGCTACCTCCTTTCTAAGTCTCCAGATTTCCTTGTCACCCATAATTTCAAGGTTTCTACTTTGCTTATTACCACCTCCTCCCCAGGTGCTATTGTATCGCTTTCAGTTATGGCTGTCCATAGCTCACCTTCAGATTGAACTGTGCCTGTGGGGTCAAGGGGTGTTTTTGCTATGGCTGTTTTTCCTATCATTCCCTCAGCACCGGTGGCTTTGCGCCGCCTCTGGCCTCTAATAATAGCGCCAATGACAAAAATACAAAAGGTAGCGGTAGCCGCCGTTACCCCGGCTATCAGCCCGCGATTTACCTCTACTCCTGGACTATGGCTGAACAAGATCAGCGAGCCCATAACAAGCGAAACTACACCACCAGTTGTTAATAGCCCAAAGCTAGCGGTGAAATACTCAGCTATAAAAAGTCCAATGGCAAGTAAAATAAGTGCTAATCCTCCCCAATAAGCGTTGAGCACTCCTAGCGAGTAAAATGCCAGAAACAAACTGATGCCACCGACTACTCCGGGGAAAACCATTCCGGCGTTAGAGATTTCCGTGATTAATCCTATAGAGGCCAGGGTAAACAGGATATAGGCAATGTTTGGGTTACTGATAGTTTGCAGAAATTTCTCAATGGTATTCATTTCATTCCTGGCTGTTGCATAACCTGTGGTGTCAATAGTAATTTCCTCACCACTGGCTAAAACAACTTCGCTGCCATTGATTTGTGAAATAAGGTCTTCCAAGTTATCAGCTCGTAGGTCAATAAGGTTGCATTCCAGTGCATCAACATCGGTGAAGGATTTGCTTTCTGTCACTGCTAATTCCGCCTCCTCCATGTTGTGACCACGTTCCTGGGCGATAGTCTTCATCCACTTAGCTGAAAATTCAACTATTTTTTTCATTTGATCTTCGGGTATTTCCTCTCCTCCGGCGCTAACAGGATGGGCAGCACCAATCGTGGTGCCTGGTGTCATAGCTGCAATATTGGCGGATAAAGTAATAAAAGTCCCTGCCGAAGCAGCCCAAGCACCTTTGGGCGAAACATAGACTACGATGGGAACATCAGCATTCATAATTCTAGAGACTATTCTTTCAGTTGAGTCGAGAAGCCCTCCTGGCGTGTTTAGTTCAATAATACAGACATCGGCATTCTCATCTTCAGCCTGGCTGATGCCTCTATCAATGTAGTCAGCCACCACCGGAACAATAGTGCCTTCTATATGAAGGACCGCAATCCTTGAGCTAGAAGCACTAATTATGCTACTTCCCAGGCTGCCTATTAGCGGGATTATACACAGAGCAAAGAAGAAGATGCTAAGTCGGATTTTGCGCATTTACCTTTTAACCTAAGATTAATTATAGCCTAAACAACCAAAAGCAACAAACTGTCATTGAAGGGAGAAGTGGCTTGGTGTAGAATAAAGCCACCTATTTCAGATTGAAGAATGGAAAGTCAAAGATGTAAGGGGATGCGTGATTTGCTTCGCAGGGATATGGCGTGTTTCCGCCATATTGAGGATGCCTTTCGAACTTGCTGTACCAAGTGGGGATATCAAGAGGTAAGGACACCCACGTTAGAGTACCTCCATTTGTTTACTGCCACGGGAACGCTTACTCCAAGCAAGCTAAACAAGGCATATTCCTTTCTTGATTGGGATGGTTGGAGTGGCGAAAGAGTAGTATTGCGCCCAGATGGTACCATTCCTGTGGCCAGGCTTTATATTAATAATCTAAGCAAATACGAAATAGCTAAACTTTTCTATGTGACCAATATTTTTGCCTTTGAGGAGACGGGCCGTGAAAACAGGGAAAGATGGCAATGTGGCGCTGAATTTCTGGGTGGCGTCGGGTTGACGGCGGATGTGGAAATAATTTCCCTGGCCAAAGAGGTTGTGTGTAAACTTGGACTTAACAACATTAGGTTACAGTTATCTCATGCGGGCTTGATGAAAGCGTTAATTAAGGAACTCAATCTTAACCATGGTGAAGAAGCCAAAATAACAGACCGTGTTTTGGATGGAGACTGGCAAGCATTGATGGAGGCAAAAACAACTAAACCTGAGTTGAACAGGCTTTTATCTCCACTTTTGAAGCTAAAGGGGAAATCAAGTGACTTCCTGCAGAATGTAAAGGCCTTATGCCCGCAGGTTTCAGCGGACCTCAAATCTAGCATGGAGGATTTTATAAACATAACCACGTTGTTAGATAGCCTGAGCTGTAATTACGAAATTGATATCATGGCAATACGAGGTTTTGAATATTACACTGGAGTTTGCTTCCAATTATTGGCCGATGGAAAGAAAATAGGTGGTGGGGGAAGATATGATAACCTTATTCCACTCATGGGTGGGGGGGATGTCTCTGCTTGCGGGTTTGCCCTTTATGTTGACCCTATAATGGAATTGCTTCCGATGGAAAGTAAGAGGAGCAAGGAATACGGGATTCTAATTAAGGCTGAGGAGCCTGCCCTAGAGGTAGCAAAAACGTGCTTCACCTTAGCCCAATCACTTCGTGAGACGGGGCACACAGTGGAAGTTAATTTCTCAGAGCAAAAGCCAGATAACCATCGTTGGGTTATCTCAATTTCACCGACTGAGCCAGGTCAATTTACCATTACTGACTGCAAACAACAGCGGCAGCGAAATGTGGCTTCCGTGGCAGAAATTCTTGATATACTAGCTAGGTAGAATTGCCAGTGAAACACCAGTCAGACTATATTAAATTCGCTTTGCCTAAAGGTAGGCTCCTATCCTCCACAGCTAACTTGCTCGAAGAGATAACTTTAAACTTTAGAGGTTACAGTGATAAAACGAGGCGGTATCGCCTTCGATCAGCAAGATTCTCTCATCTTTTAGCCAAGATATTTCAGGAGAAAGATATCCCTATACAGGTAGCTGTAGGCAATTATGATTTAGGTATATGTGGCTTGGATTGGATTGAGGAACTTCTGGCGAGGTATCCAGCGAGTGCCTTGGTAGAAATATCAAGCTTGAATTACGGCGAAGGTGGCATATATGTGGTGGCCAGCCATCAAACGGTAATATCTAACATTGATGAATTATCAGCCAGGCAGAGCAATTGGCGGGTAGTAAGCGAGTACCCTAATTGGGCTCAGGGTTTTGCCTTAAATCTTCGAATGAAAGCGTTTAAGATTTTCCCAGTAAGGGGG
>Ga0114920_10000242_pt1 | contig 24103 bp, 18 predicted proteins | sample ChitaG_FD_88683 | JGI IMG/M metagenome (GOLD analysis project Ga0114920, IMG submission 88683) | Deep subsurface microbial communities from South Pacific Ocean to uncover new lineages of life (NeLLi) - Chile_00310 metaG | ecosystem: Environmental > Aquatic > Marine > Oceanic > Sediment ...
GAGTACTTGTAGCAGCACATCTCCGAGTTCGTCTCGCAGCTCTGAGAGGTCGCCGCCTTGTACCGCGTCAAATAGTTCGTAGGTTTCCTCGAGCAGGTAGCGCCGCAGCGAGTCGTGCGTCTGCTGGCTCTCCCACGGGCCCGCGGTGCGCAACTTGTCCATCAATGCCACTGCGTCGACCAAACGCTCCCCGGAATGCCGCTCAGGTGCAGAGATCACCCTCTCCCCCGCAGCGATCCGCCTCACCACCGACGGATGGTCGGGATCCGAGGACAGCAGCACCGCAGCAGGGACGCCGTCGTAGGCGGGGCGAGCCGACGGCAGCGACCACGGCACCTTGATCGGCAACTCCTCGGTGTACTGGACGTCACCTGCCAACAGCGCGATCGTGTCGACGGGCACCAACGTCGGGCGGCGGGGGTCGACCAGGACGACCGTCATATTCCCCGACTCATATGGGTCACGTCGTTCATTCGCGCGTGGCACCTCCGAATTTCGTTATATCAACTTCCTCGTGCGGAAGCTCGTCGACGGCCAGCACCAACCCCGCCACGAACGACACCAGGTCAAAATCGCGGATCCGCGGCGCTGCCACCCCGCTGCCCGACCGCGGAATCGGCACCTGCACAGTCGATGTGGTAGCGCGATAGCTAGCTCCCGGATAGAGCCGCTTGAGTCTGAGCTGCGCCGAATCCTGCAGCGTCAGCGGCGAAATCCGCAGAGTCGACGCCGACACGGACCCGATCTCGGTGAGGCCGTGCGCGCGCGCCAACAACCGCAGTCGCGCGACCGCAATCAATCGCTGGGCCGGTTCTGACAGCAGACCATACCGGTCGACGAGCTCTTCGATCACCGCGTCAACCGCGACATCATCCTGGGCCGCCGCCAGCCGTCGGTAGGCTTCCAATCGCAGCCGATCGCTGCCGATGTAATCCGGCGGGAAGTGCGCGTCGACCGGCAGATCAATCCGAACATCCTTCGGTTCCGGTGCCGCAGCAACGGTTTCCCCGTCCGCGGCTGCGCGGTAGGCCTCCACGGCCTCACCGACCAGACGCACATAAAGGTCGAAGCCCACGCCGGCCACGTGTCCGGACTGCGCAGCACCCAGCACGTTTCCCGCACCGCGGATCTCAAGGTCCTTCATCGCGACAGCCATACCCGCACCCAATTCGTTGTTCTGGGCGATCGTCGCGAGACGGTCGTAAGCCGTTTCAGTCAACGGAGTCTCCGGCGGGTAGAAGAAGTACGCATAGCCGCGTTCACGGCTACGGCCCACACGACCGCGCAACTGGTGCAACTGAGAAAGGCCGAACGTCTCGGCACGCTCCACGATCAACGTGTTGGCGTTCGAAATGTCCAGACCGGTCTCGACGATCGTCGTGCACACCAAGATGTCGTACTCGCGATTCCAGAATCCCTCCACGGTGCGTTCGAGTTGCTCCTCGGGCATCTGCCCGTGCGCAACGACAACCCGGGCTTCGGGCACCAACGCCCGCACCCTCGCGGCGGCCTGGTCGATTGTGCGCACCCGGTTATGGATATAGAACGCCTGCCCGTCGCGCAGCATCTCGCGGCGCAGCGCCGCGGCGGCCTGCTTGTCGTCGTGCGGGCCGACATATGTCAGCACCGGGTAGCGCTCCTCGGGCGGTGTCAGGATCGTCGACATCTCGCGAATACCGGCCAGGCTCATCTCCAAGGTGCGCGGAATCGGCGTCGCGCTCATCGTGAGCACGTCCACGTGGGTACGCATGGACTTGATGTGCTCCTTGTGTTCGACCCCGAATCGCTGCTCCTCGTCGACGACCACCAGGCCGAGGTCCTTCCAGGTCACGCCCGTCTGCAGCAGCCGGTGGGTGCCTATGGCGATATCTACCGAACCGTCCTTCATCCCCTCAAGCGTCACTCGGGACTGGGCGGGGTCGGTGAAGCGCGACAGCCCCTTCACCGTGATAGGGAATCCAGCCATCCGGGCCGTGAACGTCTGCAGGTGCTGGTCGGCCAACAATGTCGTCGGCACCAGCACCGCGACCTGTTTTCCATCCTGCACCGCCTTGAACGCCGCCCGTACGGCGATCTCAGTCTTGCCGTAGCCGACGTCTCCGCAGATCACCCGGTCCATCGGGACCGCTTTCTGCATGTCGGACTTCACCTCGGTGATGGCAGTCAGCTGATCCACGGTCTCGGTGAAGCCGAACGCATCCTCCATCTCGGTCTGCCAAGGGGTATCAGGGTTGAACGCGTAGCCGGCGGAGGCCTGGCGCTTGGCGTAGAGCGTGACCAACTCGGCAGCGATCTCACGGACCGCTCTGCGGGCCTTGGTCTTCGTATTGGCCCAATCGCTGCCCCCCAGGCGGGACAGCGAAGGCGCTTCGCCGCCGACGTAGCGAGACAGCTGGTCCAGCGAGTCCATCGGCACGTAGAGCTTGTCGGTCCCACCACCCCTCTTCGAGGACCCGTATTCCAGCACCAGGTATTCCCGTCGAGCACCACCAATCACCCGCTCGGTCATCTCGACGAACCGACCGATGCCGTGCTGATCGTGAACAACCAGATCGCCGGCGGTCAAAGCCAGCGGATCGACGACGTTGCGGCGCTTGGCAGCCAGCCTTCTGCCTTCGGCGGCCGCGGCGCGGTTGCCAGTAAGGTCTGCCTCGGTGATCACAACCAAGTTGGCGCCCGGGATCACCACACCGTCACGCAGCGGACCCTTGAGAACGCCCACCACGCCTTCACGGGGCGCCGATCCAGGTTCCAACATCGCTGCAGGAGTGTCCGCTTCGCCTAGTTGCTCAACGACGCGCATTGCGGTGCCGGCGCCTGGGGTGACGACGACTGCGTAATTCGGGGTGGATCCGCCGAGGCTGACGTGGGCGCGCAGCATCGCGAAGATCTCTTCGACGGTGTGGGTCTTCCCCCGCACCGAGGGCGCAGGCCGGATGCCGACCGTCGCGGAGGAGCCGTCGTCGAGGCGACTCAACGTCCACCACGGACGCCCGGCACTGCAGGCCGCCTCGCGCGCGGCGTCGAAGCCGACGAATCCCGACGCACCCATCGCCTCGAGATCGATCGGCACCCCGCCGCCTACCGCGGCGGTCGACCACGAGGCCTCAAGGAACTCACGCCCGGCCTTGATCAGGTCCGCGGCACGGGTACGCACCTTTTCCGGGTCGCAGATCAACAGCGCGGCCCCAACAGGCAGATGATCCGGAAGCGTCGCCAGATCAGTTGGCCTGAGCAGCGGCAGCAGCGCCTCCATCCCGTCGACCGGGATGCCCTCGGCCAGCTTGGCCAACATGTCGGGCACGCTTCCCGGCACGCTGTTCTCCTGCACCGGGTGCGTGGCCGACAAAGCGGCGGCACGGTCACGCACATCGGCGGTGAGTAGCACCTCACGGCAGGGCACCGCGATCACCGTGTCGACGTCGATTTCGGATATGGACCGCTGGTCGGCGACGGAGAACATCCGCATCTCGGATACCTCATCACCCCAGAACTCGATCCGCACAGGGTGCTCGAACGTCGGCGGGAAGATGTCGAGAATGCCTCCGCGCACGGCGAACTCACCGCGCTTACCCACCATGTCAACACGGGCGTAGGCCAGGTCAACCAACCGCGCGATGACCCCATCAAAGCCCCTGTCGAATCCGAGGTCAGCGCCCACAGTCAGCTCGACCGGTGCAAATTCCACCTCGTCGCCGCGCTGCCGTAGGGCCATCGGCTGCAGCAGCGACCGGGCGGTGGTCACCACGATCCGCAGCGGCGGGCCCAGCCGCTCGTCGTCGGGATGGGAGAGGCGGCGCAGCAGCATCATCCGAGCGCCGACGGTGTCCACCCCGGGTGAGAGCCGCTCGTGTGGCAGCGTTTCCCAGGACGGAAACATGGCAACCGCGTCGCCGAGCACTCCCCGCAGCTCCGCGGCCAGATCGTCGGCTTCCCGCCCCGTGGCGGTGACGACCAGCAGCGGGCCGGACTGAGCGCACGCGACAGCCACATAGAGCCGTGCGCCGGCCGGGCCGACGAGATTGAGATCGGCAGGCCGGTCGGCCGCGCGACGAGCCACCTCCTGCAGGGAGGGGTCACGCAGAGCGAGGTCGACGAGACCCGCGATCGGGGTGTGGACGTCGATGGTCCCCGATACGGTCATGATGGGTTCCATCGTAGGCACCGGCCGGGGCGGTCGCGGCCGGCGGCACTGCGCCTGCCGAGGCACCAGGGAGGACCTCGCCGGCCTACCGGCTATTCCTCGTGCAGAACCGGGTCGGATTCCAGGTGAGTGAGCCCGTTCCAGCACAGGTTGACCAGGTGTGCGGCCACCACTTCTTTCTTGGGCTCGCGCACGTCTAGCCACCATTGCGCGGCCATCGACACCGAGCCCACGAGCGCCTGGGCATACAGGGGTGCCAGGTCGGGATCCAGCCCGCGGCGGGAGAAGTCTCCCGCCAGGATCGACGCCACCTGGCTGACGGCGTCGTTGAGCAGCGTCGAGTAGGTACCCGAGGTGATGCTCGCCGGGGAATCGCGGATCAGGATGCGAAAGCCGTCGGTACGTTCCTCTACGTAGGTCAGTAGAGCCAGTGCAACCCGTTCTACGCGCACCCGGGACCGGTTCTTTGTCAGCGAGGCGGTGATCCCGTCCAACAGGGCTGACATCTCGCGGTCGACGACGACCGCATAGAGCCCCTCCTTGCCGCCGAAGTGTTCGTAGACCACGGGCTTGGACACGTTGGCGCGCAGCGCGATCTCCTCAACCGAGGTGCCGTCGAAGCCACGCTCGGCAAAGAGCGACTTGGCGATCTCGACCAACTGCTGGCGTCGTTCGCTGCCGGTCATCCTGGCGCGCGGTGCACGCACTTCCTTATCTGACGCAGCCACAGCTTTGAGCCTAGTTGCTTCGACTAGAGTCTCGGGGTGATCAGTCCGTCGTGGTGTAATCGGCAGCACCTCTGATTTTGGTTCAGAAAGTTCAGGTTCGAGTCCTGGCGACGGAGCAAGTGAGGCTTGCCGAGCGAGCAGACGCGCACTCTGGCGCGGGAAGGGCATCTTATGAGTGAGACCGCCGTCCTGATCCTGGCAGCGGGTGCCGGCACCAGGATGAAGTCCGATACCCCCAAGGTTTTGCACACTCTCGCGGGTCGCAGCATGCTGTCGCACTCGCTGCACGCAGTGGCCGAGGTGGCACCCCGGCACCTGGTCGTGGTGGTCGGGCGAAACCGCGAACAGGTGACCCCAGCGGCGCTGGCGATCGCTGACGAATTTAGCCGTCCGGTCGAGATCGCCATCCAGGAACAGCAGCAGGGAACCGGCCACGCCGCGGAATGCGGGCTGTCGGCCCTGCCTGAGGACTTCACCGGTGTCGTTGTCGTGACCTCAAGCGACGTTCCGATGTTGGATGCCGAGACACTGGCTGGCCTGATCGCCACACACGTTGCCGAGTCAGCGGTCGCCACGGTGCTGACCACCACGCTGGCCGACCCGACCGGGTACGGGCGGGTGCTGCGGACGGCTTCCGGCGGGGATCTACTGGGAATCGTCGAGCAATCCGACGCGAGCCCAGCCGAACAAGCGATCACCGAGGTCAACGCCGGTGTGTACGCCTTCGATGTCCAAGCGCTGCGCTCGGCGCTACGCAGGCTGCGCTCCGACAACGCTCAGCAGGAGCTCTACCTCACCGACGTCATCTCGATCGTGCGCTCCGATGGGCACATCGTGCGGGGCAAGCACGTCGCGGACACCGCGTTGGTCGCGGGCGTCAACGACCGCGTTCAACTGGCCGAACTGGGCGCCGAGCTGAACCGCCGAATCGTCGCAAGGCATCAGCGCGCCGGCGTGACGGTCATCGATCCCGCATCCACCTGGGTCGACGTCGATGTCCGCATTGGCCGCGACACGGTGGTGCGCCCAGGCACCCAGCTGCGGGGCGCCACAGCGATTGGGACAAACTGCGAGATCGGACCCGACACCACCTTGACCGATGTCACGGTTGGAGACGGGGCCGAGGTGGTCCGTACCCATGGCTCATCCTCGGTGGTCGGGGATGGCGCGGTCGTCGGCCCATTCACCTATCTGCGCCCCGGCACCGCGCTTGGTGGTGCCGGCAAGCTCGGGGCATTCGTCGAGACGAAGAACGCTTGCATCGGAGACGGCACCAAGGTCCCGCATCTGACGTATGTCGGCGACGCCGACATCGGCGAGCACAGCAACATCGGCGCTTCCAGTGTTTTCGTCAATTATGACGGAGAAACCAAGCGGCGCACAACAATTGGCTCCCACGTACGCACCGGTTCGGACACCATGTTCGTGGCACCGGTAACCGTCGGGGACGGCGCCTACACCGGCGCGGGGACGGTGATCCGCGACGACGTCCCCCCCGGCGCGCTGGCGGTGTCCAAAGGTTCGCAACGCAATATCGAAGGTTGGGTGGCACGCAAGCGCCCGGGAAGCGCCGCGGCCCGGGCGGCCGAAGCAGCCGACACACACGGCGACGAACCCAACGATCACTAGGCAATCGGTCGCCTTTTGTTCGCATTCGGGTAACCCACCGGCGTCGGTGCGTCAGCGCTCCGTACGATGGCCGGAGTATCGATCCCCGACGCCGAGGGCAGCCCGTGAGCCACGACTGGACCGACAATCGCAAGAACCTGATGCTGTTCTCGGGGCGAGCGCACCCCGAACTGGCCGAGCAGGTGGCCAAGGAACTCGACGTCAGCGTGACAGCGCAGACCGCGCGTGATTTCGCCAACGGCGAGATCTTCGTCCGCTTCGACGAGTCGGTGCGAGGCTCCGATGCGTTCGTGCTGCAGAGCAATCCCTGGCCGCTGAATCAGTGGCTGATGGAACAGCTCATCATGATCGACGCGCTCAAGCGTGGCAGCGCCAAGCGGATCACCGCGATCCTGCCGTTCTACCCGTATTCCAGGCAGGACAAGAAACACCGCGGCCGGGAACCGATCTCGGCCCGGCTGGTCGCCGATCTGCTCAAGACCGCTGGTGCCGACCGGATCGTGTCGGTCGACCTGCACACCGATCAGATCCAGGGCTTCTTCGACGGCCCGGTCGACCACATGCGCGGCCAGTCGCTGCTGTGCGGCTACATCGCCGAGAACTACGCCGACCACGACATGGTGGTGGTGTCCCCTGACTCAGGCCGGGTGCGCGTCGCCGAGAAGTGGGCCGACTCGCTGGGCGGGGTTCCGCTCGCTTTTATCCACAAGACCCGTGACCCGCTCATCCCCAACCAGCTGAAGTCCAACCGCGTCGTCGGTGATGTGCGCGGCAAGACCTGCATCCTGACCGACGACATGATCGACACCGGCGGGACCATCGCCGGCGCCGTGCGGCTGCTGAAGGAGGACGGCGCGGCCGACGTCGTCATCGCTGCAACCCACGGCGTGCTGTCAGATCCCGCCTCCCAGCGCCTGGCTGACTCCGGTGCGCAGGAGGTCATCGTCACCAATACTCTGCCGATCGGCGAGGACAAGATGTTCCCGCAGCTCACCGTGCTGTCGATCGCGCCGCTGCTGGCCAGCACGATCCGTGCAGTGTTCGAAAATGGTTCGGTGACAGGGCTTTTCGACGGATCCGCATAAGGGATTCGGTGAATGCTTGGGCGAGGGGCGACGATGGCTGAGCGCATCTACCACAATCCAAAGTGTTCGACCTCGCGTAAGACACTGGAGTTGTTGCGCGAAAACGGTGTTGAGCCGGAGGTCGTGCTGTACCTCAAGACCCCACCGTCACGTGCGGAGTTGGCGTCACTGATCGCCGACGCCGGGATTGACGTGCGCACGGCCGTGCGTAAGAGGGAGTCGCTGTACACCGAACTCGGGCTGGGCTCGGTATCCGAGGACGAATTGCTCGACGCGATGGCCGAGCACCCCATCCTGATCGAGCGCCCGTTCGTGGTGACGTCCAAGGGCACCCGCCTGGCCAGGCCGCTGGACAACGTCCGAGAGATTCTGTGATATTTCGCTAGAGCGGCTGCGCCGGCCTCTTCTCGTGGCTGCTGTTTCGCGGGCCGCTGTTTCACTGACCGCTGGCCGCTGTTCGGCTGGCCGGGAAGCGGTACGCACGGATCTGGCGCCGCATAAGGTAGTGGCCATGAGCGACTGGACCGCCGCCGACCTGCCCTCATTCGCCGGACGTACCGTCATCGTCACCGGCGCCAACTCAGGGCTGGGCTTGATCACCGCCCGCGAGTTGGCCCGCGTCGGCGCCAAGACGATCCTGGCGGTGCGCAACGTGGACAAGGGCAATGCCGCCGCGGCCGAAATATCGGGCGACGTGGAAGTGCGCAAGCTCGATCTGCAGGATCTCGCTTCGATCAGGGAATTCGCCGAGGCCTTCTCGCAATCGGCAGACACCGTCGACGTACTGATCAACAACGCCGGCATCATGGCGGTGCCGTATGCGTTGACAGTTGACGGCTTCGAGAGCCAGATCGGAACCAACCACCTCGGCCATTTCGCGCTGACAAATCTGCTGCTTCCCAAGATCACCGATCGGGTAGTCACGGTGTCCTCGATGATGCACCTGTTCGGGTACCTCAGCCTCGACGACCTCAACTGGAAGTCGCGGCCGTACCTCGCCTGGCCGGCCTACGGCCAATCAAAGCTGGCCAACCTGATGTTTACCAGCGAATTGCAACGCAGGCTGGAGGCTTCTGGCTCACCGCTGACCGCAGTTGCGGCCCATCCCGGGTACTCGGCGACCAACCTGCAGGGCCAGACCGGAAACCGGTTCGGTACCCGGCTATGGAATGCCACCAACCAGCTGCTGGCGACCGACGCCGAGTTCGGTGCCCGCCAAACCCTCTACGCGGCATCTGCGCCCCTGCCCGGGGACAGTTTCATCGGGCCGCGGTTCGCGGTACGCGGCCCCACCGGTGAGAGCGCGCGCAGCCCGCTGGCCCGAAACCGCGAGAAGGCCGCCGCGTTGTCGACGCTCTCCGAGCAGCTCACCGGGGTCGAATTTGCGCGCTGATTTTCCCACACTGCCTGGGCTGCGTTACTCTTGGCGACGCGTCACGGCGAGGGTGGCTTGATTCTCTACAGCCACCGTTATCGACGGGAACCCGCATCGCAATGGTGTGCGACCCTGGCCGTGCCCGACACCGATCACCGGCACAGGAGCACCGAACTATGGCAAAGAACGCGCCCAACAACCTCACCGCGCAGGTCCGCACCGCGACCGGCAAAGGCGCCTCCCGCCGAGCGCGGCGCGACGGCAAGGTGCCAGCGGTGCTGTACGGCCACGGCAGCAACCCACAGCACCTTGAGCTGAACGCCCACGACCTGTCCGCCGTGCTGCGCAATTCGGGCACTAACGCCGTCCTAACGCTCGACATCAACGGTGCAGAGCAACTCGCACTCACCAAGGCCCTCGAGATTCACCCGATCCGCCGCAACATCCAGCACGCCGACCTGCTCGTCGTGCGCCGCGGGGAGAAGGTGACCGTCGAGGTCAATATCGTGGTCGAGGGTGAAGCAATTCCCGGCACCCTGGTGACACAGGACGCCAACACGATCGAGATCGAGGCCGACGTTCAGTCCATCCCGGAAAATCTGACCCTCTCGGTGGACGGTGTCGAGGCCGGCACTCAGATCACTGCCAGCGACATCGCGTTGCCTGCAGGGGTGACGCTGGTGTCCGAGGCCGACCTACTGGTCATCAACGTGGTCGTCGCGCCAACCGCCGACGACCTGGATGCCGAGGGCTCCGGCGAGGAAGGCGAGGCGGCCGACGAAGAGGCCGACGAAGAGGCCGGCGAAGAGACCTCCGAGCAAGCCGAGTCCGGCTCCGGCTCCGATTAGTTCAGACCGGACGGACTGCTGGCATGGCCGAGCCGTCCCCTGTCCGAGGGCAGGGGCCCATTCTGGTGGTCGGCCTGGGCAACCCAGGACCGAACTACGCCAAGAACCGGCACAACGTCGGTTTCATGGCGTCGGAGATCCTCGCCGACCGAATCGGGGAGAAGTTCAAGGTGCACAAGAAATCCGGGGCTGAGGTGGTCACCGGACGGCTCGCCGGCTGCTCGGTGGTGCTGGCCAAGCCGCGGGTTTACATGAACGAATCCGGTAGACAGGTGGGTCCGCTGGCACGGTTCTTTTCGGTATCCCCTGCCGACATCGTCGTGATCCACGACGAGCTCGATATCGACTTCGGTCGAATCCGTCTCAAGTTGGGCGGCGGAGAGGGCGGCCACAACGGCCTGCGTTCCGTCGCATCAGCACTGGGAACCAAAGACTTTCAGCGAGTCCGGATCGGCGTCGGTCGACCGCCCGGCCGCAAAGATCCCGCAGCCTTCGTGCTCGAGAACTTCAATGCCACCGAGCGAACCGAAGTGCCCACCATCTGCCAACAGGCCGCCGATGCGACGGAGTTATTGATCGCCCACGGACTCGAACCCGCCCAGAACACTGTGCACGCCTGGGGCTAACGCCCAATCACGATGTCTATCCGGACGTCCGGCGCTTGTAGGCATACAACGCCACTGGCGCGAACACGGCCGTCAGTGCCAGCGACCACAGAACCGTCGAAAGTATTGGATAGTGGAGCGGTAGTTGGGCACTGGCAGGTGCCGGCCCTCCGTTGCCCCACAATTCGCGCATCGCCTGGGCCAGCGATGACACCGGATTCCATTCGGCGATCACCCGAAGCCAGTGCGGCATCGGCTCGGTCGGTACGAAGGTGTTGGCCAGGAATGTCATCGGGAAAAGTACGGTGAACATCACGCCGCTGACTGCCTCGACGGTACGCATCAGCGAACCGATGAGTATGCCGAACCAGATCATTCCGAAGCCGAACAACAACAGCAGGCCGAAGGCCAGAATTGCTTCGGCGATGCTGTTCCGGATCCGCCATCCGATGGCCAGCCCGGTCAGGGCCATCACCAACACGCCTAGTGAGGAGTGGATGACGCTGGCGATGCTGCGCCCGATCAGCACCGAGGACCGCGAGATCGGCAAAGACCGGAATCGGTCGATGATTCCCTTTTCCACGTCGGCGGTAATCCCCGAGGCCACCACGAGCGCCGAGAACACGATCGTTTGTGCCTGAATACCCGGCAGCAGAAACTCCCGATACGATGTGCCGCCGGTGTTGGTGATCGATGCACCGAACACGAAGGCAAACAACAGGACGAATATGATCGGCTGTGCGGTGACGTCGCTGAACATCTCGGGCATGCGCTTTGTGTGGATCATGTTGCGCTTGACCATGATCCACGACTGTTGCACAAGATTAGTCGGATGGGTCGGGGCGTGCAGGGCCGTGATGGCCGGCCCAACGCCCGGCGGAGTCACGCAGTCACTCCTCGGCGCCTTCGGTGCGGTGCCCGGTCAACGCGAGGAACACATCGTCGAGACTGGGTCGGGTCAACCCGATATCGTCAACCTCGATTCTGCTGTCACGCAACCAGCCCGCCACCCGGATCATGTCGTCGAGCCCTTCGGACGAAGCGGTGAGTCTTCGCGCCTCGTTGTCCACGAACACCTCAGCTCCGGTCCGCGCCAGCAGGCTATGGGCATCGGCCAGGCGCGCGGCATCAGCCACGGTGACCACGACGCTGGCGCGGCCCGCCTGCTGTTTGAGCTCCATCGGCGAGCCCTGCGCGATGATTCGGCCCCTGTCGATGACTACAACGTTGTCGGCAAGTTGGTCAGCCTCCTCAAGATATTGGGTTGTCAGCAGCAACGTGGTGCCCCGCGCCACCAGGTCACGTAGCACCTCCCACAATTCACTGCGGCTGCGCGGGTCCAGCCCGGTGGTCGGTTCGTCAAGGAACAGCACCGGCGGAGAAGCCAGCAGGCTCACGGCTAGATCCAGTCGGCGTCGCATGCCCCCGGAATAGGATTTGACCACACGGTCTCCGGCGTCGCTGAGCGAAAATTGTTCGAGTAGTTGGCCGCCGAACTTCTCCAGATCTCTTCGGCGGATGCCGTAAAGGCCCCCTATCATCCGGATGTTTTCGCGTCCGGTGAGCAGTTCGTCGACTGTGGCCACCTGACTGGTCAAGCCCATGCGGCGCCGTACCTGGTCGGGGTGAGTTCGCACATCGAAACCGGCGACCCGCGCGGTGCCACTGGTGGGCTCGGTCAGCGTTGTCATCATTCGGACCGTGGTCGTCTTGCCCGCACCATTGGGGCCCAGCAGACCCAGCACTGTGCCCGGCGGCACGGAGAAGCTGACGCCGTCGACTGCGGTTTCCTGGCCATAGCGCTTCACCAGTTCCATCGCTTCGATCGCGGGAGGGGTCGGCATGGGCTCGACGGTATCGGCCAGAACCGACATGAGGCCACTGGATTACCCGCATCACGACCGCGCGAAGTTGCCCAAGATTCCAATAGTCAGCGCCCAAGTCACGCACGGGCCAGGCACGCTCGCCGACAAAACGGCTAAAGAACCAGTGAGACCGATGTCGAGCGGCGCAGCTTGCCCGACGGCGTCTTCGGGATACAGCCGGGCCCGAGCACCACGACGTTACGGGGCCGCACGTCGACCTCGGCCACCACTTCGTGGGCGACCTGATGCTCGATACGACGCACCTCGGCGGGATCTTCCCAGGCGTTGGACTCGACAGCGACGGCGAACGTCTCGCGTGAGTGCCCGGCGTCCAGCCGAACCGCGACCGCGCACCCAGCCCGCACCCCTTCGACACGGCCCGCTGCGCGTTCAATGTCGGTGGGATAGATATTGCGGCCGGCCATGATGATGACGTCCTTGACGCGTCCGCACACGACGACGTGGCCGTTCTCAGTCAGATAACCGAGGTCTCCGGTGTCATACCAGCCCAGCTCATCCTGGGCCGGAATGAAGCCGCCCATCGTCAAATAGCCGGGGGTCAAGCATTCGCCGCGCAACTCGATGACGCCCACACCACGGGTGGGCATCAGATTGCCGTGGTCGTCGATGACGCGAGCCTCAAGGTCAGTGAGTAGCGGGCCCAGGGTCGCCAGCCGCTTGGTATTGCCCTTGGAGGCGGGCACGGCGCGGCGCAGCGCCGCCAACAGGTCAGCATCGACTTCATCGACTACCAGGCCGGAACCACACGGCGAAAATGACACCGCCAGCGTGGTCTCTGCCATGCCGTAGGCGGGCAGGATCGCCTCCGGCCGCAGGCCGAAGGGCTTGCCCGCATCGATCAGGTCATCAACATCGGCGGGGTCGACGGGTTCGGCACCCGAGAGCGCGAACCGCAGGGTGGACAGGTCAAACTCGCCCTGTTCGGCCTGGCGGCGCAATCTCTTGGCGAACAACGCGTAGGCGAAGTTCGGCGCGGCGGTCATGGTGCCCTTGTACTTGTCGATCAACCGGGCCCACAGCAGCGTGTCCCGCAGGAAATCCATTGGCGTGACCTTGACCAGCTCGGCACCGAAGTACATCGGGATAGTCAAGAAGCCCACCATGCCCATGTCATGGAAGCAGGGCAGCCAGCTCACCATGACGTCCTTGTCGACGTCGTACTCGGCGCCGATGAACATCGCCTCGGCGTTGGAGTGGATGTTGCTATGGGTGATCTGGACCGCTTTCGGGGAACCCGTGGACCCACTCGTCAACTGCATGAGCGCGAGATCGTCCTCGCCCACGTCTATGGGATCGATCGGCTCGGCCGCCAATAGGTCATCGACGGTCAGCACCGTGAGACCTTTTTCTTCAAGTACCGGGATCGCAACCAGGAACGGCTCCGCAACGACCACGGCCTTGGCCTCGATCATGCCGATGACGGTCATGGTGTCTTCGGCCCACATGGCCAGGTCGGTACGGGGGGTTGGTTGGTGCAGCATCGTCAAACTGGCACCGCGCATCCAAAGGCCCTGGGCGGTGGGAGCGATCTCCACGGGGTAACCGGCCAGCACTCCGATGGCGTCGCCGAGCCCGATACCGGCCGCGGCGAGTCCGCCGGCGATACATCTCGATCGCTCGTACACCTCGCCCCAGGTGTGGCGGACCGGCTCATGCGGCTCGCCGGTGACCATGCCCCTGTCGGTTGTGCGGGCATTGCGGTACATCTTCTCGGTGAATCTGCTCACCACGACCTCCTCGCCGACATTTGCCCCGGTGCGAACGCCCGTTTGCCATGCTCCGCCTGATGGAGGGCCTTTTCAGGGAGGCGCGCGCACGTTTGGGAAGCGTTTGTGTCTCGAATCGGTGATGTCCTATGAGCGCGATCGAATCCAGCCCATCGCCCACCGCGCTCAGCGGTGGCGGAACTGTGTGCGTCTGATTCTCGATCGTGCGTCCTCACCGTTGCCCATCTTAAGCAACCCTTAAGTAACTGCCAAACACTTGCGATTATTGAGGCAAGAGTCACACGGCTCGGTGATGGGATCGCGGGAAGCGAGGAGGCTCACGCTCGCGCCCGGACCTACCGAGGCGTGGGCCTGGCGGGCACCTGGATCTAGGCCGACCTGGATCTAGGCCGACGTGGATCGACTCGGCACCACACGGGCGCCCTGAACCGGACCACTGGCCACACGCACGGTTCGACACACCCCCGCCCCGGCCAGTTCGCTGCCTATATCCACGGCCGCACCGGCCGATGCACACAAGAACGCGCAGGTAGGTCCCGAGCCGGACACCACACCCGCCAGTGCGCCGGCCTCTGCACCCGCGCGCAACGTCCTGCGCACGGACGCGTCGAGGCTCAGCGCCGCCGGTTGCAGGTCGTTGCCGAGCAGTGGCGCCAGCTGCGCCGGATCCCCCGAAGCCAACGCGGCCAGCACCGGCTCAGGCGATTCGAGACGCGGCGGTAAATCGCGATCACCGGCGGCGCGCAAGCTGTCGATCTCGTCGAAGACCTTTTTGGTGGACAGTCCGGCCGCTGAGAAGGCCAGCACCCAGTGGAACGTATGGCGTGTCAGCACGGTGGCCAAGTCCTCGCCGCGGCCAGTACCCAGGGCCGTACCGCCGTGGAGGGCGAACGGCACGTCACTGCCGAGCTGAGCCCCCAGCGCGTGCAGGTCCCGTCTCGGCACGCCAAGCTCCCACAACGCGTTCATCGCCACCAACACCGCCGCCGCGTCGGCACTCCCCCCAGCCATGCCACCGGCCACCGGGATCGTCTTCTCGATCGAGATCGCGACATCGGGGGCACGGCCGACGTGTTCGGCCAACAGCTCGGCCGCCTTCCACGCGAGGTTGCGATCGTCGACCGGCAGAGAGGCCGCGCCCTCACCAGAAACTTCCAACGTCAACACATCTGCAGTGCTGACGGTCACCTCGTCGAGTAGCGAGACGGCGTGGAAAACGGTGCTTAACTCGTGGTAGCCGTCGTCGCGTCGATCCCCTACTTCCAGGTAGAGGTTGACCTTGCCGGGAACCCGGACACTGACCGATCCGGTAGGAACCCACTCAGATGCTGTATTTCCGTCTCGCGCGGACACCGCACGACAGTAACGCTGTAAGGATCGGCGGGTGCACCATACCCACGAGTGCGGCCCGGCGGATTGCTAAACCGAGCTGGCTTCCGGCTGCCTCTCGGCATCCGATGTTGAGTCCTCAGTGGGCTGTGCCTCTGTCGGCGCAGCGTCAGGCACGACATGCCAGTCCTCGGAGCGTTGCAGCAACCGAACGAAGTCGGCGACTTTGAGCGTCTCACCCCGGCGAGACGGGTCGATGCTGGCGGCCAGCAGCCGACTGGCCGACTCGTTGCCAGAGCCCGCCCATTCGGCGAAGGCGTTGCGCAAGGTCTTGCGGCGCTGGGCAAAGGCCACGTCGATCAACTCGAACACCTGCTCGCGGAACTCCGGGTCGGTTGGCCACGGCGAGGTTTCATGCCGGTCGATGCGCACCAGGCCGGAATAGACCCGTGGAATCGGCCAGAACACGGTGGGCGAGACCGTGCCGTAGCGACGGACGTCACCGAAGAATCGCACCTTCGCGCTGGGTATGCCGTAATCCTTGCCGCCGGATTCGGCGGCGAGCCGCTCGGCGACCTCAGCCTGCACCATCACCATCACGGTGCGGATAGACGGGAACTCGGCCAGTAGGTGCAACAACGCGGGAACGGCAATGTTGTACGGCAGGTTCGCTACCAGGGCGGTTGGCATTTCGGCCAGATCCGACTTCTTGAGCGTCAGAATGTCGCTGTTGAGCACCGTCAGCCGGTTGATCTCGCTGTGCGAGTGGTCCGCGATCGTGGTCGGCAGCTGACGAGCCAGTACCGGATCGATCTCCACCGCGGTCACCCTGGCTCCGCGATCGAGCAACGCCAAGGTCAACGAACCCAGGCCGGGACCGACTTCGAGCACATGATCGGCACGGTTGACCCCGGAGGACGACACGATTCGGCGAACAGTGTTCGCGTCGTGGACGAAGTTCTGACCGAAAGACTTGCGCGGGCGAAAATCTATGGCCTTTGCCAGATGACGAATCTCCGTCCGCCCGAGCAGTCGAATGGTCACGACACTCCGATCCGCCCGCTACAGGTCGGCCACGCCCCCCAACCTTGACGCGACCGAGTTACTTCAGCAATCGTGATCTGCTCTTCTCTTGTTGCCAGATCAGCCCTGCCAGCATAACGCAGACCACCACTGCGTTCCCATGTGTTTTGGTCAAATTGGACCCCACCAAAATATCCATTACCGGTGTTTATCGCCCAGTTTCCACCCGCTTCGCAACCCGACAGCGCGTCCCACGTTCCTCCGTTGGAGACCGGGGGCACTTCGGTACCCGGCTTCGCGCCGACTCTGAGCACCCCGCCGCGGGCCGGAGAAACAACGACATTGGCTACTGGCAGCCTGCCTGTCTCGACCCCGTCGACAGTGGCGACCGAGAACGTGACGTCCTGGGTGCCCGGGGTACCCGGGTCCTCGACGATCTGACGGCTCATGTTGAGCGTCAGGTCTTCGATGCGCTGGTCAACCGGGGCGAGCGGCAGGCGCTCGGTGACTTTCGCGACCCGGATCCGGGTGACCTGAATCTGCATGCCTTCGACAACGGGAGAAGACGGGGTGGGACTGACCGTGTCGCTTTGCTGCAGTGGCACTCCTGCGGTATCCAGCAGCGCGGCCACGTTCGGTGCGGCGAGATGGATGGTGCGAACCGCTCCAGCGTCGTTCACCTGAACCGTCCTGGGGCTGACCACCGGCAGCGACATCCCCTCGAGCGGGACGCGGGTGCCACGCGAGGCCGCCAACGGCGCCTTGTCGGTCATGTGCAGCTGGGCCAGCGCCTCCTGCACGGTCGACGCGGTGGTCCAGACCTGCTCGGTGCCCCCACCGTCGGTCGAGATTTCCAGGGGCCGGCTCCGACGCAACACGATGGCCTCGGACTGCTCGACCGGTGCATCGGCGGCCGGATACAGATCGTCGCGGTCGCCGACCTCGAAACCGTTCTCATGGACAACGTCGATGACGCGACTCTTCATCGTCGGAACCGTCATCGACGCACCGTCGACCGTCAGCGTCACAGTCTTGTAGGCGGCAACCGCCGTTCCGCTGGCGAAGACCAAAGCCAGCAAGATCGCGGCCATGACAACCCGCAACATGGGCGAGCGGGCGGCATGAAGTTTCGTTAAAGCATTCATAATGTCGATCCCGTCGTCGTCTATACCCGACTTAAGGCATTACAGTCAGCGCAGCTGCTGACCCGGATTTGATTACAAGACGGTAACGAAAAGGTCTACGTTCGGCAACTCTGCATTCCGTAGGCTCGCTCCGCCGTCGCTGAACTGTCCTCGGCGATCAGCTCCGCGGGCCGGCCCACGATATCGGCCAGCGCCCGCACAGTGTATGGCAGGCAATAGGGCTCATTCGGCGCCCCACGGTACGGGTGGGGCGTAAGAAACGGTGCGTCCGTCTCCACAAGCAGCTGGTCGGCAGGGATCAGTTTGGCCGCTTCCCGCAGCGCATGGGCATTTTTGAAGCTCACAGTCCCGGACAGACTGAGCAGCCACCCAGCCTCCACGCACGTGTGCGCCATGACGGCGTCGGAGGAAAAACAGTGAAAGATCACAGTTTCGGGGGCGCCCTCAGCGCGCAAAACGTCGAGTACCTCTGCGTCGGCGTCGCGGTTGTGGATCATCAGCGGCTTACCCGTCCGCTTGGCCAGGTCGATATGCCAGGCGAACCCTTCGCGCTGTTCGGCGAGCGTCGCGCACCCCTGCAGGCGGCCCGGCCAATACATGTCCATACCCGTCTCCCCGATGGCAACAACCCGCGGATGCTGCGCCAGCTGCTCGATCTCGAGCCTGGCCTCGGGCCCCAAGGCGTTCGCGCGGGTGGGGTGCAGCGCAACGGCGGCATACACTCGCGGATCCCAATCGGCGGCTTCCACCGTCCACCGTGCCGACGCCAGGTCGTCGGAGATGGTGACGGCCGCCCGCACCCCGGCCGCGGCGGCTCGGTCGAGCATCGCGCGCACGTCTTCAGCATCGGCGGCGCCGCATGCATCCAGATGGGTGTGAGCGTCGACGAGAGGTGCCAGGGAGTCCGGAATGGGCGGCGGCTCGCGTTTAGAACTCACGGCCACACTTTAAGGTGACTGTCTGATGCCTGATATCTCCCCCGGTGCGCCGTACTACATCACCACCGCGATTGCCTATCCCAACGGGACACCGCACATCGGCCATGCCTACGAGTACGTCGCCACCGACGCGGTCGCCAGGTTCAAGCGTCTCGACGGCTTCGATGTCCGCTTCCTCACCGGGACCGATGAACACGGCCTGAAGATGGCGCAAACTGCCGCCGCCGAGGGCATCCCGACCGCCGAACTGGCCCGGCGAAACTCCGACGCATTCCAATCGATGCAAGAACGCCTCGGCGCCACCTTCGATCGGTTCATCCGCACCACCGACGCCGACCACACCGAAGCGTCCATCGCGATCTGGAACGCGATGAACGAATCGGGGGACATCTACCTCGACTCCTACTCGGGCTGGTACTCGGTACGCGACGAGCGCTTCTACAACGACGACGAACTCGAAGACCGCCCTGACGGGTCACGTGTCTCCACCGAGACAGCCACCGAGGTGACCTGGACTGAGGAGCAGACATATTTCTTCCGGCTGTCGTCCTACGCCGAGCGACTGCTGGCGCACTACGCCGCGCACCCAGAGTTCATCGGACCCGACGTGCGGCGCAATGAGATTGTCAGCTTCGTGTCGGGAGGGTTGCGCGACCTGTCGATCTCGCGAACCACATTCGACTGGGGAGTGCAAGTCCCCGGCCACCCCGACCATGTCATGTACGTGTGGGTCGACGCGCTGACCAACTATCTGACCGGTGCTGGCTTCCCCGACACCGACTCCGTCAATTTCCGGAAGTACTGGCCGGCCGATCTGCACATGATCGGCAAGGACATCATCCGATTCCACACGGTCTACTGGCCGGCGTTTCTGATGTCTGCCGGTATCGAACTTCCCCGTCGAGTGTTCGTGCACGGGTTCCTGCTCGTCAGCGGCGAAAAGATGAGCAAGTCCGTCGGCAACGTCGTCGACCCTGTCGCGTTGGTCGACACTTTCGGGCTCGATCAAGTGCGCTACTTCCTGCTGCGCGAAGTGCCGTTCGGACAGGACGGCAGCTTCAGCGAAGAAGCCATCATCGGGCGCATCAATACCGACCTGGCCAACGAATTCGGCAACCTCGCCCAGCGGTCGCTGTCGATGGTCCACAAGAACCTCAATGCAGTGGTGCCCGATCCGGGCCCGTTTACCAACGCCGACCAGGAACTGCTGACTATCGCCGGCGACCTGTTGCCGAAGGTCCGTGCACATTTTGAGATACCCGCCATGCACCTGGCCCTCGAAGCGATCTGGTCGGTGCTGGGGGCAGCCAACCGGTATTTTTCAGCCCAGGAGCCGTGGGTGCTACGCAAGACCGAAACCGAAGAGGCACAGCTGCGATTCGGCACCGTGCTGTACACGACGCTGGAAGTGGTGCGCATCGCTGCGCTGCTGAGCCAGCCCATGATGCCGGAGTCGATGGCCAAGCTGCTCGACCTGCTCGGCCAGCCAGATGATCGACGGGCGTTCACGGCGGTAAAGACGCCGTTAAAGCCCGGCTCGACGCTTCCCGCGCCGGTCGGGGTCTTCCCGCGCTACCAATCGGACTGAACTTCTCCTTAGACATATATGTGATGTGCGTCATGTCATGTCACATCGGGCAGGTCAGCGCTGCCTCAAGGGCATGTCCGAAAGAAAGAGAAACACCATCACCGAGAAGACAGCCAGCCGCAACACCAACGTCGTCGTGATTAGTGGCGGGTATGCCGGGGTGATGGCGGCCAACCGTCCGCACGAAGCCGCGGGGGTGGCATTGATCAACCCGAGAGCGAAATTAGTCGAACGCATCCGACTGCACCAGCAGGTCGCCGATACCACGGCGAACAGCAGTGCGACAGTCGCCGACTTCGCAGCAAGCCTGAACCCCGGGGTGCAGCTCGTGATCGGACGGTCCACCCAGCTCATCAGGTCGTGCAGAGTACATCGGCCTGTGGCTGCGCACGAACCGCTGTTGACCGAACAGGACGCGTCTGCCGATGTGTTGCTAGCCGAGTCCGTGTCAATGGCGATGCTGGTAGTCCTCGAGACGCTGAGCCCCCACCGAACGCGCCGTGTTCGTACTTCGGGAAGTGTTCGGGTTCTCCTACGAAGAGATCGACTCGACGATCGACAAATCGACGGCTGCTGTGCGTCAAATGGCCCACCGCGCCCGCGAACATGTTCAAGCGCGGCTAAGCGGTTCGAGCCCGTCGACCCCAACTTGTCCGCCGAACTGGCGTCGCAATTTTTTGCCGCGGCGGCAACCGGCGACCTCGACGGGCTGATGGCCATGCTCGCGCCTGACGTGGTGTGGACTGCCGACAGCGACGGGAAGGTGAGCGCGGCGCGCAGGCCGGTATTCGTGCTCTACAACGGCGAACATCTGGCGGGGGTGGTGTCGTCGGAGGTCTTCGATTGTGTCCGGACCCCAGCCGCTAGCGCGGGGCTGCGAGAGCGTATTTGAGGATGCCGCGTCGTGCCCTAGTGGCGTCACGCTAGGGAGAGTGTTCGGGGGATTCGTTGCTGTTGCGCCGCTCGCAGGCGAAGCTCCTTATCGCGGTCACAGTTGAACTCAAGGCTGCTCAATCCGATGGCCGATAATTAGTCGTGGGGTAAGTTCTTAGGATACTGTTAACGGGCGTTCTAAACATAGTCCTTGGTCTTTGTTATCTCTGGCGCGCTGGGGAGCACATCGTGTCGCCGACTTTTGATTTACAGTGGATTGATATTTGCTGCAGCAAGCGCCGAGAGTGCGAAGTAGCCGAGAAAACCCGTTTGCATCACCATCATGGCCACCCGAAACAGGTTGAGCTTGCCATCTTCACGATCCATTAATACGAGCACGGTGACCTGGATGAAGTACACAGCATAAGCGAGTACGAGCGCTGCTTCGACGACGACGCCCCAGTCGAAGGCAACGGCGATGAGGGCAGGTAATCCGATTGCGAGGTTGGCGAAACCAACTTCGAGCTGAAAGTTGTTGCGCTGTCCATGGTCCCAGCCCATGCGGGTGGCGTCACTGCGGTGGAATACCGAGTGTCGGATCATTGAAATGATGCCGACGACCCCAACGGACAGCAGCGCTACTGGACTGACAGCCGCTTCAGCCCCCTCTGAGGTGATCTTGAGGAATCCAATGCAGTAGCCAATAGCGCCAACGATCAGGGTGACGACCATCAGGAACTGGGAGACTCTCGGGTTGGACCAGCCGGTTTCGGCGATAATGTTCTTTTTGTTTCCCACTAGTAAAATTTAGCGACTTTAACCCAAGAGTCAAGGGTGCTATCGATAATCAAATGGACAATCTCTTCGAGGCGATTAATTGGCCTTCGAGTGACCGGTCCGCCGGACAGATTCAGCAGTACGTCGATGACCTCGCCCGTCACGCGAAAAGGCACGGGTACGAATTCGCGACAGTGGCCCGATCGACGTGACGTGCTTTTGCCAGTTCCAAACCACCGAGCACACCGTACAGCTGATCCTTTGCCTTCAGGAACGTTGCCCAGGAACAGGAGTTGCTGGCGAGCGCCAGGACCGCCGCCTTACGTGACGAAGTCACAAGCGCGGAAACGTGGCGGTTAACGCTCGGTCGATTAGTCCCGCTCGGGCAAGCGATTGCCGTTGCAGGTCATCGCCACTCGCGGGGCTCACGATTCGGCACTGCGCAAAGCCGACCCCGGAACCGACCCATGAACGCGATCCAGGCCTCGCTGGACGCTCTAGCCGCCCACACCCGCATACGCGCCGATGCCGCAACGGACCGTATCAAAATGCCCTCAAACAGATGCGCCGGCAGAACGCCGAGATCACCATCAGCAGCGTCTCCGCCGCTCGGGATTGAGCCGCACTACCATCCATAGGCGCGAAGAACTGCTGGCCCTCATCCGAGCCCACCACCCCCTCGAAAGCGTCGACTCCGAGACCGCACCACCGCCACCCAATACCGAAACCAGCATCGTCGCCGCGCTGCGGTCTCGGCTGATCGCGAAGGACAGGCGTTGATCGTTTCACCTCGCCACGGCAAGCTAGGCGTACTGACGAGTTGGTGACGGCTCCGATGGTTGCGGCGTTAGACACCTTGATGCAGGTTGCCAGTACGTTATGTTTGTCGCGATCGTTGAGGAGGTAGTTCCGGTGACCGATGGGCGCTCGTGGTTTGTTGCGGGCTTGTTCTTTGTCGGCCTCGGCGCGGCTGTGTTCACCGGATCCGGTGTCGCCGTAGCCGACACGGAAGCCTCCGATAGCGCTGGTTCGAGCAATTCGTCGGCCGGGAATGAATCGTCGGCATCTTTGGGTGAATCGCGGGTGCAGCGCGTCGGTACGGGTGAGGAATCGGATACCTCGAACGATCCGGAGACGGTTCCGTCGTTCACTCTGCGTCGGGCCGCCGACGATGTTGCCGCCGACGATGTTGCCGCCGACGATGTTGCCGCCGACGATGTTGCCGCCGACGAAGACGTCGTATCCGACGACGGCGCAGCTTCCGCTGAGGCGATGGCGGCTTCCTCTGGCCGCGTTGACAGTGCCGCTGTTTCAACGGTCGAGCCGGTGGCGCAGCGGACCTCGGCCAGCACGGCGGAGGTCCTCGGGTCTAGCGAGGCCATTGAGACTACTTCGGCGGTTGACAACCGTGCGGTGGAGCCGGCGGTCGACGACGGAGCTGCAGTTGTCGTCGCCGTCGACGATCCCGGGGTATCGGTGGCCGCCGCGTCCTCGGCTGTGGTCGCTGTTGAGCCTGTGGTTGCTGTTGAGCCTATGGTCGCTGTTGAGCCTGTGGTTGCTGTTGAGCCTGTGGCGGTGGTCTCGGCGCCGGCACCATGGGCCAACTCGACCTCCACTCGGGACACGACCACGTCGGTTCACGCCGCGGCGATCCTGGCCGGTACCGCCACGGTGACTGGCGTCCAGACCGGCCATTCCAAGCTGGTCATTCCTGTTAGTGACGGCTACACGACCCGCGCGGATTGGTATTTGCCGACCCAGGCAGACGGATCGGTCTCGGCGACCGGCGTCATCTGGTTGCAGCACGGCTTTCTTAATAGGAAGTTCTTCGTCTCCGCGCTGGCTACGACGTTGTCGCAGCAGACCAACAGCATCGTCGTGGCACCCAACGTGTCGTCGTTCCCGTCGCGTTGTATCGGTTGCTGGCTCAACGGTGCCCCGATGCAGCAGGCGGTCGCCGAGATGTTCCTCGGGGACCGGGAGGCGCTGAACAGCAGCGCGACCGCGGCCGGTTATGTGGGCGTGCTTCCAGAACAGTTCGTGCTGTCGGGTCAATCCGCCGGCGGTGGCTTCGCCACGTCTGTCGGCGGCTACTACGCGGTCGACCCCACCAACGACGGCAACCTGCGCGGTGTCGTGATGTTCGACGGGTTCGCGTTCAGCGGCGTTGTGCCGGAGGCCCTAGAGAAGCTGGACCCCCTGGACATCCCGGTCTATCAGGTTGCGGCGCCGCCCCAATTGTGGAACCTATTCGGATCCACCACTGGCGAGTTGGTAGCCGCCCGCCCGGGTCAGTTCGTCGGTGCGACGCTGGCCGGGGGATCGCATGCTGACGCGCTGCTGGGTGGCAATCCGATCGTCGACTTCTTCGCCCAGCTGGTGACGAAGTTCTCCCCGCCCGGC
>Ga0114920_10000243_pt1 | contig 24027 bp, 19 predicted proteins | sample ChitaG_FD_88683 | JGI IMG/M metagenome (GOLD analysis project Ga0114920, IMG submission 88683) | Deep subsurface microbial communities from South Pacific Ocean to uncover new lineages of life (NeLLi) - Chile_00310 metaG | ecosystem: Environmental > Aquatic > Marine > Oceanic > Sediment ...
GAAGTATGGAAGCAACCTGATATAACCAGAAATGTTACAGTAAATTATTTGGGTGAAATTCGATTGCCGCCTATAAAAAAAGTGAGTACCTTAGGATTGAGCGTTCCTCAATTGGAGGATAAATTGACCGAGGCTCTTTCCAGATACATAATCGCCCCCATAGTCTTTGTTACCATAGTTGAATACAACAGTCAGAGAGTTATTGCTCTTGGAGAAACATCTACGGGAATGTATACCCTGAAAAGAAGGACGACCCTGATGGAGTTTCTTAGCGAAATAGGAGGGACAACCGAGAATGCTGATATTTTCCATATCAAATTGATTAAAAAAGATGGACAAACTTTCACTTATGATTTAAACGAACTTATTGGTGATTCTCAAAAAAGAAATGAAGTGGTTGTTTCAGGGGGAGACACAGTATATGTCCCGCCTTTAGAATTAAATAAAGTTTATGTACTGGGTGAAGTAACCTCTCCTAAAATCATAACTATAAGAGGAAAACTAACTCTGATAGACGCCATAACAGAAGCCGGAGGATATACTCGGGATGCTGCTACCAAAAGCGTCATGGTTATACGTGGGGAATTGGGTTCTCAGAAAGGAATTCGAATTAACCTGAGCCGAATTCTTAAGCAAGGCGATGTTGGCCAGAATATTGAGTTAAAGGCAGGGGATATCGTTTTCGTACCCAAATCCTTCATTGTCGATGTTGAACGTTTTCTAAGAGCTGTCGCACTTCCAGCCACGTGGTATTTCTGGATCGCCAGATAATGATACTCAATTAAATAGATTCGAGATAATAAAATGCCTAAAATTGAGATGAACCTCAGCGACTATTTGCGAGTGATTCGCAAGAGAAAACGAATCATAATTTTGTCTTTTATATTAGTGCTCGCCTCGACAGTTTACTACACCAGCAGACAAACTCCCATTTACAGCACTTCGAGTAAAGTTAAGATTGAACAAAGAAAATCCGTGGCCGCAATACTGGCTGAACTAATCACCTGGACACCTGGAGACCAGATGACTGTTCAGGCCAACATTATAAGAAGCTATCAAGTAATGGAGCAGGCGGCAGAAAGGCTAGGTTATATAAAACCACTAAATCCAGATAAAAAATTGGCTCCTGCAGAAGAATCTAGACGTATAGCAATAATTAAAGGGCTTCAAGGTAAAATTTCAACCTACCAAGTGGAGATGGCTAACATCATGGTTATCAGTGCGCTCTCAAGCAATCCCAAAGAAGCAGCAGATTTAGTCAATAAAGTGGCAGAAGTTTACAAAGAAGTTCACTTTGAGAACAAGAAAAAGGAAGCAATCAATGTAAGGGAATTTGTCCAACGACAGTTAGACAGCTATAAGAATCAACTCGAAGGAAGTGAAAGAGCCCTTCAGAGATTCAGACAGGAATATCCATTAATCGTGGAGAGAGATATAAAGACTGCACCTCCTCTCCAAAACAACCCCCGAATAATTAACGTCGAACAAGAAATAGTTAGGTTCGAGCTGGAACTGGCTTCCAAAAAAAGTCAATATACTGATGAGCATCCAGAGGTCGTTAGCCTCAAACGAAAATTGGAACTAGCTAAGAGAGGCTTACGGGATTCTATAAACCAAGTCATAGCCCAACAAAAAGAATTTTCCACAAAAGAAATTGAACTTATGCGCTTTAAGCGAGAAATCACGATAGCCGAAGATATCTATATGATGTTTAAACGAAGATACGAGGAAGCAAGAATTCTGGAGGCAGAAAAGGCTTCTGATGTCGAAATAATAGAGCGTGCTGCCATCCCCTCCAGACCGATAAAGCCGAATATGAAATTTAACATCATGATAAGCATGTTCAGTGGATTGCTGATTGGATTAATAATGGCTTTTGTTACTGAAAGTTTAGACACCACTATCGGCCGGGTGGATGACATTGAAGAATTATTGAACGTGCCTGTTTTGGGTATTATTCCGAGTACTTCACTGGAGAAACGAAAAAAATTTGTGATTAAAATCAAACCCAAAAAAGGAGAGATGCCATCAGAAACAAGTGACATCCCCAACCGCCTAATTACCCTATTTGAACCCTCTTCTATTATCGCTGAAGCCTACAAGTCTCTGCGCACGAGTATCGACCTAACAGGTCTGAAAAAAATTGGAAATAGTATTGTTATCACAAGCTCTGCTCCTCGGGAAGGAAAAACTCAGACTTTGGCCAATTTGGGCGTGGCTTTTGCCCAGAGCGGACAGAAAGTTCTGGTTATCGGTTCTGATTTCAGAAAACCAATGCTCTATAGATTATTTGGAGTTAAAAGAAGCCCTGGCCTAACCGAGGTTATAATCGGAAGCGTGCCTTGGAAAGACGCAGTTAACACTGCGACTGACATGCTATTAGGAGGGCTTGAATATGAACAGATATTAAAGACCCAAGGAATAGAAAATCTGCATATTATGACGTGTGGAGAACGCACACCCAATCCAGCCGAATTGCTTAGCTTTCCCGAAACGAGCGAATTGATTAAAGAATTAAAACAAAATTTTGATGTTGTCTTATTTGATACGCCCCCAACACTTTCGGTAACTGATTCAGCTATTTTAGGTTCCAAAACTGATGGTGTCATTCTAGTTTATCAGGCTGGGAAGACCTCAAGATATGCGCTCCTCCGAACCAAAACCCAGTTGGAAAATGTCAATGCTAAAATCTGGGGACTCATCATAAACAACCTCAAGGCAAGACTCATTGAAGATGTCACGCCTTACCAGAAATACAGCTATTACGGCTATTACAAAGAGAAAAAAGAGAAAAGATCGTCTTGATTTATCCAGCTTAGGTTTTGGTTATGGGGTTCTATCCTATCCCTTACTCAGGAGCAAAAGGCTAACATGCGCATAAACTGGCAGGACCCAAAAGTTATCACAGCTGTTGTGGTCCTGGCGATCATAGTTGTCGGTATTTTTTCAGGTCGAATCATCACTGGGTTCTCTTACAAATTTGCCCTTGCACTCATCGCCGGTTCCCTGATTCTAACACTCATATTAATCAATACAGATGCGGGGCTTGCTGTATTGATTTTCTCGATGCTGCTTTCTCCAGAAATTGTCATAGGTCAGGTACCCGGTAGAGACATAGTCATACGGTTTGAAGACCTCTTATTGGCTATTATTACTTTCACCTGGTTTGCAAAAACGGCAATTAATAAAGGAGTAGCCATATTCATAAAAACACCTCTCAATAAAGCCATAGGCGTCTATATATTGGTATGTATACTATCTACCTTGAGAGGCACTATTTTGGGATATGTAGGTCCTGCGAAAGGACTTTTCTATCTCATAAGGTATATTGAATATTTCTTGCTTTTTATATTAGTGGCAAATCATATCCACAGCAAAAAACAAATCAAATTCTTTCTTTCTGCATTTTTTATTACATGTGCGCTTGTCTCATTCTATGGAATACTTCAGATTCCTACAGGCAGAAGAGTGAGTGCTCCTTTTGAAGGAGAAGTTGGAGAGCCCAATACTTTTGCCGGGTACTTGCTCTTTATGTTCTGCATAGCAGGAGGAATACTCTTGCAAAATGTCCCGCGAAGGTTAAAGGGGACTCTGGTTGGACTGTGCATTCTGATTTTCATCCCGTTTCTGTATACGTTGTCTCGTGCATCATACCTGGCCATAATCTTTTCTTATATTGCATTTATTATTTATAGCAAGAAAAAGACGGTATTAATCACAACAATGGCTACGATAGTCCTAATAGGAGTAATACTAAGGCCTGAAACGATCTTTTCCAGGGTGAAATATACCTTTCAAGAACAACAGCAATATGCAGTTAAGCTGGGAAATATCACACTTGGTCCTTCTGCTTCGGCGAGAATTTACAGCTGGCAAGATGGCTTTGAAGCGTGGAAAAAACACCCATTTCTGGGTCGCGGAGTCGCAGGATTTATATTCATAGATGGACAATATATTCGTACTCTTCCCGAGCTGGGCCTTGCCGGACTCCTGGCATTTTTATGGCTTTTGTGGACTATCCTTAAAAATTCCCTTGGCATCCATAAAAAAATGCAATGTGAACTCTACAAAGGATTGACTCTCGGCTTTCTCGCTGGGTTTATCGGATTAGCAATTCATTCTGTGACTTCTAATACCTTTATCATCATCCGCATAATGGAACCCTTCTGGTTTATGGCGGGAATAGTTGTGATGCTGCCGACATTGGAAGAAGAAGAAAGAAAAGAAGAGGAATTAACAACAGAAGCTCCGGAACTGAAAAAAATTTACGTTTCTAGGTACACTTAAACGTCAACAATCCTTCGAAAACTTATTTGGGCTCATCTCCCAATTAGTTGAAAATCATGACGGAGTAAGAAGGCAAGTTGTCATTCCTGCGGAAGCAGGAATCCAGAAGAATAAAAAAAATATTTTACGATAGACTGGATTCCTGCTTCCGCAGGAATGACGAAAGGATAGGAAAGACTTTTCATCAACTAAATGGGAGAAAAACCTTATTTGTTTAATGTTTAAATCTATAATTCTCTATGTTATACGGATTTCTCCATCTTATAATACAGGTCCTGTATCTGAGAAGCATGCCTGTCAATACTGAATAACTCCTCAGCCCTCCTTCTAGCATTCTCTCCCATTTGTTTGGCTCTATCAGGTTTTTTTATAAAATGTGCGATAGACTCTGTCAGCCGTCCAACGTTCTCGTAGGGGACAAGAAGGCCACTCTCTCCGTGCACTACGGCCTCGCTATTGCCGCTTACATCTGTAGCAATAATCGGCAACGAACAGGCCATTGCTTCCAATAATACCCTGCTGAATCCTTCTCTCTGGGAAGGAAGGATAAAAATATCGAGCGCAGAAAGAACTGCCTTTATATCTCCTCTCGGTCCCTCAAAAATAACATTTTTCCAGATCCCCATTTTCCTGACCATATCCTTGATTCTGGATGTATATTGTTCATCGATTGATTTTCCTAAAACAAGCAACCGCAAATCAGAGTTTTCTTCCACCACAGGTTTTAGTGCTTCAAACAAGAACGGATGTCCTTTCAAAGGGACTAGAAGCCCGATAATTCCCAAAAGTACACTATCGTCCTTAAGACCCAATTCTTCTCTGACGGCTTTTCTTAACGAATCATCTTTCGAAAACTTATATGTATCCACACCGTTATAGATAACATCTACTTTGGACTGAAGCCTGCGGTAACGATGAAAACGCTCTTTCTTGACCGACTCAGAAACGCAGACAATCCTGTCCGCTGATTTGGCCAGATACCAATCATATAAAGGTAAATCTCTGATTGACTCACGAACATGCCATAAAAGACTTGCTTGTGTATGTTTTACTGAAAGCGATGCATAAAACTGAGCCCTGCTGCCATTTGTATGGACAACATTGATATCATATTTCTTTATGATAGACCTAATCTCCTTCACTGTCTTAAACAATCTCTTGATATTAATTGTCCTTGCTGTTGGCATGTTCACGACATGTGCAGTGAGATCCATTTTCCTTGCTTTCTCGGCCAATTCCCCTTCTCCCGGGCAGAGGACTAGAGGAGAAAACCTCGATCTGTCGAGACGAGGCAAGAGTTCCAGAAGACTGATCTGTCCCCCGCTGAAAACATCTGCTTTATTGGCAATAAAAAGTATTCTCATCGGATCCAACTCGTATATTTTTCAAAGATTTATTGCTTTCAGAAAAACTTTCTCATATTTTTTTGTAACCACGTCCCAATCGAAAAACGTTCCTGCCCGTTTCCTTCCATTATTGCCCAATTTGATTCTTAGACTTTCATTGTTCAATAACTTTACAACAGCCTCTGCCATTTTTTGGGGTCTATCCACAGGGACCAACAGACCGCATTCGTTGTTCCTCACTACACTGGGAACAGCAGTGGATAATACTGACACGACAGGCTTGCCAAAGGCCATTGCTTGAGCCAGGACAATGCCAAAAGTCTCATACGTTGTGTTAAACACAAAGGCATCGCACAAATTGAAATAATCACCAATATCAGCGTCTGGGATAAATCCGACAAACCTGACTTTGTCTTGAAGGTTCAACTGACTCCCCAGCTCCATGAGTCTGTCCTTGTCAGGTCCTGTGCCGCCAATAATCAACTCCGTGTTCGGGACTTTTTCGACAATATATCTCATGCTTTTCAAAAGCACATCTACTTTTTTTTCTACACTCAGCCGCTGCAATGCAAAAAGAACATGTGTTCCTTTTTTTATGTCTAGCTTCTCTCTCAGAGGCTCAGCACCTCTTATTCTAATCTTATCAAAATCAACGCCGTTCCATGTCACAACACCGCGACCTTTGGGGCCAAAAATAATATCTCTGCAATACTCTGAAACGTAAGTCAAATCAGTGCAATATTTGGCAATCAGTCGGTGCCAGTATTTCCATAAAGGAGGGACTCCGGGACCAGGGACATCTCGCCCATTAAAAGTCAAAATGGTTGGGACTCTCCAGAGAGTGTTAGCAATGGCACCGGCGAGACCAGTAGGCATGACATAGTGGACATTTAAAACATGGGCGTCAAACTCCTCCAATGCCTTTTTCACAGCAAGGACAGCAGAAATCGAAAAAGGAGGTATCGCACCTCCTGATATCTTATGTCCTCTGATTGACATCAAAGTCACTGTATCATCGTATCTAATAACCCTGAAATTGACCGGATAATCTGCTTCGTTCTTTGAATAGTGCCTCAAGAGGCTTTCGCTTAATCTCGGAGTGAGCAAGACAACTTCATGCCTTGCAGCGAGACGTCTGTACACCTCCCACAAAACTAACTCTGCTCCACCAATTACAGGTAAAAAAGTTGGCGTTAAGACTAAAATTCTCAATGATTTATCTCCAGCAGACGATAAAATTCCTTTATAATCTGTTTACTTATATCCGACCACATGAATTTCTGTCTCAATTTTAAAACATTCTGCTCAAGTTCTAGTCTCTTTGTTGTATTGTTATTCAACTCAAGCATCTTATCCATCAGAGAAACAGGATCCTTAGGCGGTATGAGAACCATATTTGTCTCATCGATATACCTTGAAGGAACTTCAGGAAAAGTAGTTAATATCGGTAATCCATGTACAATTCCAGCCATCAGGCTTCCTCGCCGTATAGAGACACCTCTGTCAAAAGGAACAACAAAAACATCTGTGGCTCTGAGATATTGAGTGACCTTTTCTGATTCCTGAAAACCGGTGAACATGACCTTATCCTGAATATCTAATTGAGTTATGAGGCTTTTTATTATCTGAATATAGTCTGTATCACCTGAACTGAGTGAACCCAAGAGTATCAATCTAAAATCCGGCATTTTCTCTTTAAGAAGAGAGCAGGCCTCAAACAGTGTTTCCAAGCCTTTGCCAGGGTAAAACAGGCCAAAATTGGTCATGATCAGATCGCCTTCGCCAAGACCTAAGCTCTCCTTCGCCTCTTTTTTTGTGATACTTCTATCACTCACCGGGACGATGTTTGACCCGATGGGTATTTCAGGAAATTTTTTATTTATAAATCTTGCCTTATTCAGCATGTATGTAATCTCTTCATTTGTGCTTATTATTCCCTTACAAGTTTTGATTAATAATAAAGATTCAACCTTGCTCAGGACGGTGGAACGATGCAATGTGTGGAATGAAATGACAACGGGTTTTATCATATTGATAAGGCACAGAGGAAGTTTAAACCAAGTCCTATACAGAACAGGTGTGTATTGAATGTTGATCAAGTCAAACTCATTTTTTTTAACGAATGAAGCAAGGCGCAGAAAAGCAGAAAATCCCCATTTTTTGCAAAAACGGATAATCCTTGTGTTTCCTGTGGTTTGAGGCCCTTTGTACCCTTTTGAAGCCAAAATTACTACTCTATGACCCATTCTTTCAAATTCTTCTGCTACTTTCTTCGTATAATCTCCCACTCCACATGTAATATCGGAGGGAGGATAATTGGGAGAAGTTATACAAATATTTATTGGTTTCATCTATTCTGAAGAGCCTTTTTCATAGATTTAGTAGATTATCACAGAAATGCAGATACCTGTTCAATAATCTGATAATTTGAATTTTATTGAGAATTATGCTTAAAATCAACTAAATATAATGCAAACCAAATGCAGCCATATTTATCTAGAGAGTACCTAACATGGGTGTATTCGACACAGACTTGACGGAAAAGACCCCTGATTTACCTCTCTCGACAAAGGTAATCCGAGGCGGTTTTTGGATAATAGGCCTTCGCATTTCTAACAAACTCATAAGTTTCATCCGGATACCTATTCTCGCTTGGCTGCTCCAGCCTGAGGACTTCGGACTAGTTGGAATAGCGGGACTGATGATCGCCCTAATCGAGACATTTACTCAACCTGGACTGGCTGTAGCTCTAATCAGGAAAAAGGGCAATGTGGATTCCTATCTGGATACTATCTGGGCAGTTTCAGTCATCAGGAGTGTATGCATTTTCGTTCTAATCATCCTGGCTGCACCTTATGTTGCCTCATTCTTTGCCGCACCAGAGGCTGAGGCGGTAATTCGTGTATTCAGTATCACCGTCCTGATTGTTGGCTTTCGAAACCCTGCAGTCCTCTATTTTCAAAAAGAGCTAGACTTTAAAAAACAGTATGTGTATGAATTCTCAATTGCCCTGGCAACCCTCATCGTTTCAGGAGTGGCTGCAGTTATACTTAGAAATGTCTGGGCCTTAGTCCTAGGCGGTATTGCAGGGAGTGTGACGAGATGCTTCATGTCTTATCTGCTCCGTCCTTACAAACCACGGTTTAGGCTGGAGAAAGAAAAATTCCAAGATCTTTTCAGATACGGGAAGTGGATCCTGGGCTCGAGTATGATGTATTTCTTGGTATCACAGGGAGATGACCTTATTCTCGGCAAGTTGTTCGGTGTGACAATGCTTGGTCTCTATCAGATGGCGTATACGCTTTCAGATTTACCAACAACACAGATAAGTCAGATCATAGGCCATGTAACCTTTCCCGCCTATTCCAAGATTCAAGACGACAAGCAGCGCTTGAGGCGTGCCTATGAGAAAGTAGTTCAGCTTGTTCTCCTGGGAATAGCTGCTTTAGCCGGGGGCCTTTTTATTCTCGCTCCAGAATTCACATCTGTTGTTTTGAGTCCCAAGTGGATGCCAATCGTGCCTATCCTCTATATTCTTATCTGGGCTGGATTGTTGAAAGCTGTAAAAACAACTACAGAGCCTATTTTCAACGCCCTGGGAAAGCCAGCCATATACACAAAATCCTTCTTCATCCAATTCATTGTTCTAGCAGTGGCAATTTTTCCCCTGGTCCATGTATCCGGAGCACGCGGTATTGCCATAGCAGTACTGATCAGCCAGGCAGCTTCCACACTATTCGCTGTAACACAAGCGATGAGAATCATTGAATTAAGGTTCAGAGCCTTCTTGCGCATTCTGATCACGCCTTTTTCCAGTATGGCTGTAATGATTCTCGTAGTCTTTGGTGCAAAACAATTGATCGATGCAAGTCCAGTCATCCTTCTTCTAGTTCTTGCAGGGCTTGGCGCTCTGACCTATCTTGTATTTTCTGCAGTTGGAAGCAAAATCTTTGGGTTTGAGATTATTCAACTAACCAAAGAAATAATTAATTCTTTTCGAGGGGAAGCCTCTAAGGCAAGCTAAATCAGACGAGAGATGGAACGAAAAGTCCTAATAATCGCATATCATAGCCTCCCCATGGTAACGGCAGGCAGCTTTCGTATACATACCTGGGCAAAATATCTTCAAAGATTCGGATGGCGACCTATTATTCTGACAAGACATTGGCTCCCATCAACAAGAGTTCCCTGGGAAGAAAATGAAAACACCCTGAGCAAAGAAAAGGCTCCTGATATCGGATGTTTAGTTTATAGAACAGGTTATAAGCAGGCACGCAAATCTATATGGGCTCTGCGGGCCCGGTTGACCGAAGAAAAATCACCATCGAAAGCGAAAGCCGCATTCAGAAAGATGTTGAGCTATATGCTCCGAAACTTCCTTTTGCTTCCCGATGAGTATATTGGCTGGAAAAGCATTGCCTATGAAGCAGGATGCGATATCCTGAATGAGCACCACATCGATGCCATTCTTGCCACTGGAATGCCCTGGACCTCATTTCTGGTTGCCAATGACCTCAGCCGAGAAAACAATGTTCCCTGGGTGGCTGATTACCGTGATCCCTGGACACAGCCAACGACACTCGGTCTTAAAAAAGAGTACGCAGTTGTCATTATGCGAAATCGACCGACCGAGAAACGCCTGATGAAGCGGGCGTCAGCGCTCGTTCATATTTCCGAACCCCTTCAGAAGGGATTGAGCAAATATTTAAACCGCGATGTTGCTTTGATTCCCAATGGATACGATCCTGAGTTAATTTCAAGCTTCGAGTCATGTAAGCCAAGCGGTTCAGTTTTTACCATCTCTTTCGTAGGAACACTGCACACAAATACAAATCCCCATGTCTTTCTGGAAGGGTTCAGGCGTTTTGTTGAGAAATTGAACCTTAGCCCTGAAACATGCCATCTTTCTTTCACAGGTTCCGGGTTCTGGTATCTTGAAGAAGAGTATGAGCTTTTCGATAAAATCCGGCCTTTTATCCAGCTTGAGGGGGAAGTATCCCATGAAGAGGCCTTGAAGCGAATGCACAAAGCCCATGTTTTGCTCTCATTCCCTCTGGATATGGAAGGATGCTTCCCGGCTAAAACTTACGAATACTTTGCCTCGGGGCGGCCTATCCTGGTCTCACCGGATGGAAAATACAGAGGCACCGTGAGAGATATTCTGGAGATGACTAAAGCAGGTATTATTCTAAACTCACCCGAAGAGATAGCCAATTGGCTGGCAATTAAATATAAGGAGTTCCAAAAAACTGGCGGTGTGCATTCGGATACCGACATGGAAGCTGTCAAAGAATTCAGCCGTGACAAACAGACTGAAAAGCTCGCCCATATTCTAAACGAAATTGTAGAGAAGAAGCCATCCTCAAGTCTGTGAATTTGATAATGACATAAACACACTTCTCCCCTATTATCATGAGTAGGCAAAAAAGTTTTGGGACATTAAATAACTTTGATAAAGTTTACATAGAAGAAGACTTTTCAGATGTTCGTAAGATTATCCAAAAACACCAGAAAGAAAGAGGCCGGTTTCTAGATAATTTAAGGTCAATATTAGATGAATGTCCGTCGAAACTCCCACGCGTTCTCGAAATAGGATGTGGAACCGCTGTTGATCTCTATATTGTGGCCAACCGAGACAAATGTCAATCCTATGGTATAGACCTTTCGGGTGAAGCTCTCAAGGTTGCAAGCAGCATCGGGAAAAGTTTTAAGTATAAGGCCCATTTTGTCAAAGGCGATGCATTCCGTTTGCCTTTTTCTGATAATTCATTCGATCTTGTGTTCAGCCAGGGCGTCTTGGAGCACCTGACTGATGATAGGGCTGCAGCAAAAGAACAAATAAGGGTCCTCAAACCTGGAGGGAAGCTCACTATCAGCGTTCCACAGAAGTACACGGTTTACACCTTGGTAAAGCACGCCAGAATCCGGCGCGGCACGTGGCCATGGGGTTATGAGAGCGAATATTCTTACAGAAAACTGCAGTCCCTTGGAGAACGCTTGGGATTAAAAGAGAAATCAGTGATGGGCTATGGATACTGGCTGCATCCTTTAGAGCCGATGTGGTTCATGAGAAGTCTTCTGTCGAAATTTCAAAAAATTAATCCTGCCAGGCGATTTCAATTCTTTGGTAAACTTTCACAAAAGTATGATGACATATGGTCCTGTTTGGAAAACCGTTTCGGCCACAGATTCTTACGGGATATCGCAATCGTATTCGAAAAATTAGGATAGGACACTCTCGAAAACTTGCATTAGCTTCTTCAGGTGAATATCCTTTGTAAACCGATTCTCTACATTGAGCCGGCCCTGTTTCCCGAACTTTTCGGCAAGCTCTTTATCTTTGAGCAACATTTCAATCTTCCGGACTAATCCCATCACATCCAGCCTGGGCACAAGAAATCCGGTATGAGAGTCTTCCAGCCAATCCGAAATTCCCCCCACATCAAAAGCAACCACTGGTTTCCCATAGGACATAGCCTCGATTCCAACAATGCAGAATGGCTCTGGCCATACCGAGGGAACGACGACTAACCATGCTTGCCTGTAATACTTACCTAGCTCTGAGTGGGGCTGCCATCCTGTGAACTGGATGTTTCCAGAAATCTGAAGTTCTCTGGCCAAGTCTTGAATCGTCTTTAATTCCGGGCCCTCACCAATGATGATGCATTTCCATGGGCCATCAATATGTTCCAATGCTTTAATCAGATATTGCAATCCCTTGGGCTGTACAAGGCGTCCAAAAAAAAGAATATTAGGTGGGGATTTTGTTTCCCGTGTTTCTTTTGATAGGGAGGGAAGATCGGTATAATAGGGGATCACTTCAATTCTTTCTTCAGGCAGACCGTTGTTTGCAAGCATCTGCCTCATATACTTGCTGGCCACTATAAATCTTTTAATCTGCATATTGGCTTTGAGATTGGCAAACGAAAGGCGAACAAGCCTGTTGGATTTAAATATATTTCGGGGCATACATCGCTCAGTGTAGGCCCGCACAAGACACCGGTAAGCCACAGGGTCTTCGCATATCGTATCGGATTTGAGCAGACTCCTGTGACCCGCAGGACATCCAATTTTATAACCATGAAAATAACGAACGCAGGGTTTATCCTTAGTTAGAATTTTTATGGCATAGGGGTTGTGAACCTGGTGGATGTATATGAGGTCAGGATTTTCATCTCTGACAGCAATCTCAAGCTTTTTCAGACCGACTTGGTTTCTTCCAGAATGAAGGCCTAGAGTGTTCGGGATAAAATAACTTTTTCTATTTTCCACGAGTTCTTCTCGCCCTGTCTCCATTCCAAAGGCCACAGCAATCTCATGTCCCATCCCTTCTAATTCACGGCACAAAGGCAACAAATACTGTTCAGTACCTCCTACGGGCGCAAAATACTCATTTATAATTAAAATTTTCATCTTTTTTTCTTGCTTTAATCAATATTCCTAAACTAAAAAACTCTTTCTTCGGGTCATTTTCCCAAAGTTTTGATAAAGTTTTTCTTCACTCATGACTAAACAGCAGGAGTAAGCTTTTTTCATTTAATAATCTCATCTATGATTGCTATTAATTGGCTTAAATGTCGTTGCCAGGAATATTTTCTCTCCACATACTTTCTGCAGTAAATCCTCAGTTCGTCATATTTCTGCTCTTGGCTGAAATGTCTGTCCAACGCCATTTGAATTCCTTCTGCCATGGAATCTGGTGAAGTATCCCTAAAAAGAAACTGTTTATCTAAACCAGAGAGAATTTCTACAGTTCCTCCTACAGGTGTGCCCACCACAGGAGTGCCGCAGGCCATGGATTCAATAGTTACCAGCCCAAAGCCCTCAAGCTGGCGGGTCGGCAAAATAAAAAAATCTGCAGCTGCATAGTATTGAGGCAGTAATTCAGAGGGAATAAAACCGGCCATGGTTACTTCATTATTCAGGCCATATTCCACAATGAGGTCCTCCAGTTTTTTCCTCTCTGGTCCTTCGCCGCCCAAAATCAAGTGAATCCGAGTTTGTCTCTTTTTCAGAATATTGATGCATTTCAATAAATTATCAATACCCATCCTCGAGTCCAGGTTGCGCACTGTCAGAAGATGAATCATACCATCTGGAAAACCCAGCTGCTTTTTCAGGAGTTTACGGTCTTGAACGGGCTTGAAACGCGCGAGGTCCACACCACCCGGATTGATCGTGATCCGGTCAGCCGGTATCCCATGGATATTCTGTATTTTTTCTTTCATATATCGGCTGAGAACCATAATTCTCGTGGCTCGCTTTAAACAGAATTTTTCCGCTCTTCGTCGAACACTGATGTGGGGCAAGTTCTTCAACCAACTTTTGTCTTCATGGAAAAGCATGTATTCCTCATGGCTTGGTGAATGAAAAACATAAAGCATAGGAACATCTTTGAGTTTTCGTCTCTTTAAAAGGGCGAGGCAGGTGAATGGTTGATGAGAAATGCAAACCTCAAAAGGACCTTCTTGAATGAAACGGTTATACAGATAAGGCGGTTTTTTCAAAAGCGAAAAAAAAGAAACGAATCATGTTTTTGGCAAGGGCGCTGTAGCAGGCCTCCTCAACTCCATCGACATTTCTAAAAGTAACAGAAGAAGGGCCTTCTTGGCGAGTTATGGCAAAGACTTCCATGCCCTCTCGCACCAAACCCACTGCCTGCTGGTACAGCACCTGTTCTGCACCGCTAATCGGGTTTTCTAAGGGTACATCACTTAAAAACAGAATCTTCATCAGAAATAGGTGTCCAGCCGCCTGTGGATATTTTCTCTGATTTTCCTGACCGAGCTTTTGAGCCCATAACGCCTTAAGTGGTCTCGGAAAAAGTAGAATTCTGTAAACAGATTGCGAGAGGGCACAGGTTTTCGGTTCTTTCTATAGACGAGGGTGCCGCGGCAAATCCTACATCGCTCTTCGATCATTTTACCTTTCTCCTCCGCCTCACGAATGGCAGTGGCCTTTTTCCCATTATAAATATCTTCGAGTGTATTTTCATGGGCATTTCCCAGGTCCAGCTCCGCTTCGTAATCACAGCAACAGAAAGTACAAGTGCCATCCGCGAGAATGGCAAAGGTGTCTGTCATCAGATGACAATGCCCATGGTCCCGGATCAGGACATCCATATTAGGAGGAATGTGCTTGTTATCCCAGGTGCCCTGGTGCTTGACGAAAAAGGAAGCATTATTGTCAAGCGGATAGGAAGTAGCAGGATTGAAAATATTGATTTTGTGACGCTTCCCATTCCCTAGTGCTTTCTGCCATTCGTCATATACAGCTTGTATCCGCCGTTGCTCCTGGAGGATTTTAACCAGGTTCCAGCCCTTCCCACGAACATCTGCTAAACAATGCACTTGTACCGAAACAGGTCTTTCCCGAGACATGGCCTTTCTTGTAAAATTCTTAAGCCGCTCAATATAAGTTTCCCAGGAATAGACCCGCCGACTCCGATTATAAAAAGTATCTGGAGTAGTGAGCTGCAAGCTGAGCACGACTCGACCAATCCTTAAAGCATCCAATAACATCTCTGACCTATCCGAATCCAGCAACGCGCCATTCGTATACAGACTTACAGACAGTCCATAATCATTGGCAAAACAAATGGCATCGAATATATCTTTGTGAACAAGAGGTTCGCCCATCAAATGGAAAAAGACCGTCGGTGTCATTTCCTTTTCGCCCAACTCTCTAAGGACCTTCTGCCAGAGATCCCTCGGCATGTTCGCTTTCTTTCTTGCCATGGAATCTGTAGGGCAAAAAGGACAACTGAAGTTACAGATGTTTGTCAGCTCTACCATAACAATCGACCATAGCCCTTTGGTTTTTCGACTCGCGTTCATTCTCAAACCTTATCCAATTCTATTTAATTCAATAATAGGCTTTCAATGTCATAAATCAAACCAGAAAATTTTGAGCGAGAATTCCTCAACCTCCTCTCAGTAATTCTGCTATATCCGAGATGTGTTTTTTCCAGCCCTTCCTTCCTACCAGCGGATCGACCCACTTCAATCCCTTTTCTATCTGATTCTGGTAAGTATTTTTGTCTTCTAACGCCTCGAAGGCCTTCATCCATTCTTGCTGATTACCGGGATCGGCCAACAGAGCATTCCCTCCTGTGGTCTCAATCAAAACAGGAACATTACTCACAACAGCAGGGACTCTGCAGGTCATGGCCTCCAATGGTGGATACCCATATCCCTCGGCTGTTGACGGCTGTGCCAGACAAAAGGACCCTCTCATAATTACCGACATGTCTTCCTCATCCACATGTTCGATCCATTTTATCCTGGATGTGGGATATCTCGATTTCCAGAACTGCTGGTTTTTCCGAGATACGCCTACAAAGACGAAGGGCCTGGAATGTTCATCAGCGATTTTTAATAGTATGCCTAAATTCTTATGAGGCAGTCCGTTGCCAATAGCTAAAATATATCCAGGTTGAAGACCGTATTTTCCAAGAATATGACCTTCATCTCTCTGTCCTTTTTCTTTCAGTTTCTCATCCAATCCAGGGTATCTGACTCTAGGATTTTTCCCTGCAAATCCAACAAATTTCCTTGTCTCTTCCATGCTCCATGTAGAATCATACCAGGTCAAGAAAGCTCTTTTTAAGGCCATTTTTAAACGAAATCGATCAAGAACGATCCTAAATCGCTTTCGGTAAACCGGGTGTGTGAGGTCGAGTATGTCATGGATTGTGTGTATTGCCTGACAATGAGTGCCAAAAAGAGGAAGCTTGGGGTACGGACTTATAAACAGGCTAAAGTCTTGTTTACTGAGCTCAGAAATTGCCTTCTCGGATTTTAAAAAAGAGGAAGGAATACTCTGCGTCTTTATATCATCTCTATTTCTTAATTTGCGAGGAACTGCTTCGACCGATGTTATGACCAAAACGATTTCTTCAGCAATACGAGCTTCAGAAAGGGCATCTATCAAACCATCTAGGACTCTTCCTATTCCAGTTGATCGTCCATGAATGAACTCCCGGGCGTCGATCAATACTCTCGGGGAGCTGGATTTCATGAAGCTTCTGGTTTCCTTCAATTCTCTCTCAATTCACTCCGATTCCCCACGAAAAGCTTATAGCACAGGGAAAATTTGATGTCAAAAAAACAAGGGGGACTGTTCCCCAAAGTGCCACCCTATCGTATCCAAAAAATGTTATCCCTCAAAATATGAGGTTGTAGAAACTTGTGAAGCAAATAAAATAAAAGGGTGGTACTTTGGGGAACGTCCTCCTTTTATTTACCCTTTTTATGATAGAATACTAAAACGAAATTGGAACTTTCTATTCAATCGACTGCTTTGCTTTTGAAAAATGCAAAAACCTAAGGTTCTTCACATTATTACCCGCCTCGATAAATGGGGCTCAGCCGAAAATACATTTCTTACAATCACCGGATTAGATCAAACCAATTATGATATAATTTTAATGAGCGGTCCTGTAGACAATCCTGAACAGGAGAGGGGAAGACAAATAGAGGACCATGGAATTAAATACAAATATGTGCCTGAATTGGTGCGAAACATTCACATCATCAATGATTTGAAAACCCTATTCAAAACATACGGTTTTTTAAGAAGGGAGGGGTTTGATATTGTCCATACTCACACTTCAAAAGCCGGTCTGCTGGGAAGATTGGCAGCCCGGATTGCTAAAGTGCCAATTATTATCCATACGCCCCACGGACATGTCTTTTTTGGCTATTTTGGACGCCTCAAAACAAAAATGTTTATTCTTCTGGAAAAAATTGCCTCTCATGCGGCGGATAAAATTATCACTCTCACAAACAGAGAAAAAGACGATTATATAAAATACAAAATTGCACCTGAGAATAAATTCACCGTTATCTGCAGCGGAGTAGAGTTGAATAATTTCAAAGAGTCAACATCAAGCAAAATACAAAAATGCAAAAACGAGCTGGGAATACCTGAAAACTCGTATATCGTAGGAACAGCAGGAAGACTTGTGCCTGTCAAAGGGCCAGAATTTCTGGTTGAAGCTGCGAAACTCATAATCCTTAAATACCCAAATACCTTCTTCATATTTGCGGGAGACGGTTACCTCAGACAGAATTTAGAGAAGCAAGCTCTTGAATTGGGCATTGAAAACAATATTATCTTCACCGGATGGAGAGATGATGTTGCTAAAGTCGTTTCCATTTATGATATTTTTGTTCTTTCTTCTCTAAATGAAGGAATGGGAAGGGTATTAGTCGAAGCTATGGCTCTAGGAAAACCGATTGTCGCCAGCGATATCGGAGGAATACCTGACCTGGTAACTCATGGAAGGAATGGCTTTTTAGTCACCCCCAAAAATCCTGAACAACTGGCAAATTATATCCAAATACTTTTAGAGGATAAAGAAAAAAGAGAAAAAATGGGCCAGGCAGGAAAGGAAACCGCAGTGAATTTCAGCAAAGAGATAATGGTAGAAAGAATAACTGAGTTATATAAGGAATTAATAACCCAGAAAAATATTAAAATGTGTGGCTAAATGAGAGATTTTTTATTGAAATATTGTGACTTATTCAGGTAAAATCCATTCAGCATCGAATAAATGGTAGATAAAATACTTCATTCTATTTTTATCTTATTTCCAGTTTCCCTCATTCTTTCTTTTCTTGCTATGCTCATTTTCAAGGTGGAGCGAAAAACTTCCACTTATTTGGTAATCTTTTTGCTTGTATTTATCACTCTGACTTCCTTTTATTTTATAATGACACGTTAAAGTTATTTATTTTTTGTCGCTTTCCGTCCAGCAAGCATCAAAATAATAATTATAGTAAAAATAAATAGTGCCTGGAAAAACCCAAGATATATCCTCGAATCCCCATCAGCATGAAGAATTATTCCACCTATTCCCAGACATGCGGCTATTAGATAAATTAAAAGAACTGTTTGTACTTCATTAAAACCCAAAGTTACCAGACGATGATGAAGATGGTCTTTTCCAGTGTATTCAATCCACTCTTTGAAATTTCTTACTTTACCATCCCAAATCCGAGCTACCGTTATATAAATCATATCAAATATGAATACACTCAAAACCAATATTGGAAAACCCAAGGCAACCTTAGGATTGCGCTCAGCCCAGCCACCCATTACGGCTATCCCTGCCAGAGTAAATCCTAAAAAAGTACTCCCTGCATCTCCCAGGAATATAGAAGCTGGTTTAAAGTTAAATTTCAGAAACCCAAGAGAGCTCCCTGCAAGTGCAATGGTTAAATATCCCAGATAGGGCTGGTTCGTTATCTGCGCCACCATGAAAAATGATAATGAACAAACCACAGCTAGCCCTGTAGCAAGTCCGTCCATCCCGTCAAAGAAATTAACAGCATTCGTTATTCCTAAAATCCAGATTATGGTGAGAATTACCTCTCCCCCATAACCCCACCATGTATTTGGTAAAAAACTCAGTTTGACTCCAAAAAATATAAGAACGCAAGTAGCCCCAAGTTGTCCGATTAACTTCCCCTTTGCCGATGCACCCTTAATATCATCCAATAGACCAATTAATAATATTAATGTGCCGCCAATTATTATGCCCTTCAATTCAATAGAAAAGCTGAAATTTAAAAAGATTGTTACGACATAGGAAATATAGATGGCTAATCCCCCCAAAAGAGGTATGGGTTTCACATGAATTTTTCTTTCCTCAGGCTGGTCTAATACTTTGAATCTCTTTGCAACACGTCTTACAATCTTGGTCAAGAGAAAAGCGAGGAAAAAAGAAAAAACAAGAAGAAAGAGCCACCTCAACGGCAACCCAGAAAGGAATAGATGGAGGCTTTGCAGTAGCTGTCTCATTTTTAACCTGAATTATTTATAAAAAATGCCAATACTTTTTGTGAATAATCCAGGCTAAATAATATGCTAAAAAATTTCTTTGACTATAGCAACAACTCTTTCAATCTCGCTCTCTTTTAAGGATGGATAGAGGGGAATTGATATTGCGTCTTCCCAGGCTTCATTTGTGAGGGGAAAACCAGGGAGATTTAGATGCACATGAAGAGGAATATAGACAGGGCGCCGACACATAACTTTTCTCTCTTGCAATTTCTCAATAGACCTGGAAACGTCCTCTTTCATTCTTATGACAAATCGATAATATATATGCTCTTTTCTCTCTTTCCATACAGGGAGGGAGAAATTGCAGTCCTTAAATTCTTTGAAATATTGTACAGCTATCTCTCTGCGGATATCAACAAACTCTTCAAGGGAAGATAGCTGGCTCAACCCTAAGGAAGCCTGAATATCTGTCATTTTATAGTTGTATCTTAAGATGTAATCATCTCTGTTGTCATAATCTCTAAGGTTTTTAATTTTAGAAATCAAATCTTCTGAATCACTCAGAACCATCCCCCCTTCTCCACAGGTAAGTACTTTGGTCGCGTAAAAGGAAAACACAGAAAGAAGACCAAAACTTCCTGCTTTCCCGCCTTTGAAATCCGCGCCTATTGCATGAGCGCAATCTTCAATTACAGGAATACCCATCTCGAGCAGTCTATCTAATTCTGCTGGACAGCCAAACATGTGGGGGACAACAATGGCTTTTGTCTCTCCGGTTATGGCCGCTTTGACAGCCTCAACGGATATATTGAAAGTGAGTGGATCTATATCCACGATTACCGGAGTGGCTCCCGTATAATTTACGGCGTTGAGGACTGCAGAACAGACAAAGGAAGGAATTATTACTTCATCGCCCTGCTTGACACTTAAAGCTGACAGAGCCAGATGGAGGGCTGCCGTACCAGAGCTTGTCGCAGCAGCCTTTTTTTTCCCGATGAAACGAGCAAGTTTCCCTTCAAATTCTCGAACTTTGTGTCCCTGTGATAATTGACCAGATTTTAATACAGAATTAACGGCTTCTATATCTCGTTCAGAGATAAGGGGCCGTGAATGGGGAATGATTTCATTATCCATCATATATCATATTTCGCGCAGAAATCTAAACGCCTTGAAACCTTCAGCATATTTGACTTTTCCCTGGAATCCTCTGAAGTTAGCTATGGCTTTGACACTTTCCACCATATCCAATTTTGTCGGATAAGCTTTTGCCACCTGAGAAGAATAGAGTTGAATCAATTTTTGTTTTTCTTCAAGTACATCTCCAATATTAACAAAAATATCAGGCTCAAAATTGTTTGAAGTATAATCTTCATAAAAGAACACTCTCTTTACATATCGAGTCGCAGCCAAAGTACATTTAGCTAAAGTGCGATGGTCCTGATGGATATCATCAATGTAGTTTACATACACTTCATGCGGGTTTACTTCGCCGATTACGCTATCAATATGAGAGATTATGATTCTCTCATTAGGCAATTCCGTATCCTTATATCCTCCCCAGAATATCTTCGTCACATCTAATAATTTCATCGCTTCTTCCTGTTCTTTCTGTCTTACTTCCGCATCTCCGCCGAATTCTCCCTTAGTCAAGACCATAAAATATATATTTTCCCCTCTCTTAGCATATTTTAGTAAAGTACCGCCGCAACCATATTCAATATCGTCTGGATGGGCTCCTAAAGCTAAAATATTCAATTCATTCTCCTTTTCTTAAGATTGAAAGACTCTCTGGTCCACAATTAAATAACAGATCCAAAATTGACATATAAGGTTCAAAACTCCCAAAAAGTTGAGGATATTGGGGATGTTTGTAGTCTTGGAAAATTATTTTAATGCCTTCTTTCTCGAATATATCTAAATCCATATATTTTGCTCCATCTTTGCCTGAGAGATAGATGTCTCCTTCTACTTGTCTGCACAAGTCCACCAATCTCTCAGTAGGTCCTTCTCTTGATTCAAATTTTGAAGCCAAGATAAGCTCTTTATCAGAAATACCCATTAACTTTACTAAATTTTGAATGATATGAATATTAATATCAACTAGGTACTTCCAATCTTGAGCATAAGTCTGTTCAAAAAAACCGATATATTCCTTGAAAAATGGTGTTTTAGAATAATTTGTGATCAAGGCATTCAGATGTTTTTTGCCCCACTGCACCGTGTTATTGATTTCCACTTCAGAAATTTTTTGAAGGAATTTGTGAAGAACTGGCACTGTAATCCACTGCCACCCTTCTGCTGTTCTAATCCTGTTCCGGTTCTGCCACTCGTTTTTCTTGAATTGCACATTATCCAGGAAAATAAATGTATCACTCCTGTCAATTTTGCTGAAATATCCCAACCAGGGTAAATATTGAGGCTGATGAATAGAGACAATCATATAGGCTAGAGAACACTCTCAGCTAAAGCTTTTTCAATGTATATAATGGGCGACTTTGAAAGGTCAATCTTTTTTGGCCTATCAGGGGGTTTTCCTTCGCTGTCATAAAAAATCTCTACAACCGGACGCATAGGAATGCCTTCATTGATTTGAATAACCCTGCCAATCTCATTACTATTCAATAAGACAAAACTCCCGAGGGGATAGAAGGTGATGAAATTCACAAGGATTTTTACCAGTCTAGGCTCGAAAAAAGTCCCTGCTTGCTGGACAATCATCTTAACACCCAGATAAGGAATGATTTTTTCCCTCCGATAGGGTCGGGGATGTGTTAAACTTTCATAGACCTCCGTTATGGCAACTATTTTAGCGAATTCAGAGATCTCCTCTCTCTTTTTTCCTTCGGGATAACCCTTCCCGTCTACTTTCTCGTGGTGTTGATAGATAACATTAGCTGCTTCATCTGGCAAGCCTTTTATATTTTCTAGAAGCTCCAAACCAAAACTTGGATGCTTCTCTATTATATTTTGTTCTCCTCTGGACAGCTTTGATGGTTTGTTTACTATCTCTTGAGGAACTTTTAGCATGCCAATATCGTGCACTAAAGCACAAGCGCATAAATCAATAAGTATCTTCTTTTCATATTTGAGAGATAAACCAAGGCTTGTGGATAAAATGGCTGTATTCACTGAATGCCGATAATGAAAATCTTCTTTCTCTTCAAAAGGAGTAAAAATATTTAATAATGATAATAACATATTGTAGTTAGTTTGAAGCCCATTCGCGATATCCCCAGCAATAGAAAAAACTTCTTTCCCTTCTATGACCTTCCCAGCTTTAATATCATTCAGGATTATTCTTATGCGGACGATTGCATCTTCATATACCCTTTTTGCCCCTGGTAAGCTTTCCAGTTCTTTTTTTAATTTAACAGCCTCTATCACTATGCTTTCATTATCCGGAGATTTCTTCTCTTCAGCTTTTCTTAGAATTTCGGATAATCTTACCATAATAATTTAATGGTTTAAATCAAAAATCGCCTTTTTCGCTACCTCTTCGTTCACTTCGTCTTTTCTTTTAATGAATCCCGTTAACAGGCACATATCACAGATTGTATTTATTACTCTTGGAATTCCTTCGGAGCTTTCCCACACTAAATCAATGGTTCTATCAGAAAAAATTTTACTTTCAGTCCCTGCTATCTTCAATCTATGTACTATATATTTTTCAGTATCTTCCCTATTCAAAGGATTTAGATGATACTTTATAGCGAATCTTTGTTTAAATTGTTCAAGTTCATTTATCTTTTCCCGTAATTCTGGCTGTCCTATGAGTATAAGAGTTATCAGAAATCTTTCATTCAATTGAAAATTTAAAAGCAGCCTTAATTCCTCGAATGTTCTGAGATCCTCAATGGCTTGAGCTTCATCTATCATGATAACAGTGTCTCTGTGATTGTTGACATTATCATAGAAACGCTCATTGAGAGCCATCAGCATCTGTGGTTTTTGCAATTCTTCAGAATCTTTTATGCCCAATTGGATGCATATCTCGTGTAAAAGATCTTGATGACTTAACAAAGGATTGGTAATTAGCCCTATTTCATATTTATTTTTAGGCAATATATCAAAAAGCAATCTGCTGATGACTGTTTTCCCACAGCCGTACTCCCCGGTTAACATAGCTGCTCCTTTGCGTTCCTCAATGGCGTAAGTCAATCTAGTGGCAGCTTCTAAATGCTCGCGGGAATAATAAATAAAACGCGGGTCTGGGGTATTCTCGAAAGGTTTTTCATTCAGTTTCCAGTATACTTCATACATTTTGTCTCAAAAATGTATAATCATTTTCTCATAAATGCTTGGAAGGATTATAAATAAATAGATTATGCATGTCAAATAAACCGTTGGGGTTGCGTCTCAACATTTGACATAATATTTCCTCTTTTCCAAAAATGACTTGATTTTTATCGGAACGGCTCCATATGAGGAGAGATATATCAATAAATGAATATGTCAAATGTTGAGACGCGACCCCTATCTATTGTAATATTAGTTTTATACATGAAGCAGATAATGCAAGAGAACCTAAAAAAGATCATTCTGACCCTGGTTGTACTCAGCATGGTTTTATTAATCAACAACTGGAGTCTGGCTGATGAATATATTC
>Ga0114920_10000244_pt1 | contig 24019 bp, 16 predicted proteins | sample ChitaG_FD_88683 | JGI IMG/M metagenome (GOLD analysis project Ga0114920, IMG submission 88683) | Deep subsurface microbial communities from South Pacific Ocean to uncover new lineages of life (NeLLi) - Chile_00310 metaG | ecosystem: Environmental > Aquatic > Marine > Oceanic > Sediment ...
TATACCGATGCCGGCGCCTTTCCTCCAGATTCGCGGGCTAAGCTGCGCGGCGGTATTTACGCCGAAAGAGTCACTCCTCCTGGGATCGAAGTCGGAAAAAAATTTGTACAGCTGGCCAATGAACACGGTATTCAGCCCGCGCAACTGGCTGTACTGTGGGTCAAGGATCAGCCGGGAATAACCGCGCCGTTGATCGGCCCGCGCACGCTGGAACAACTCGAACAGTTCTTGCCAGTAATGGATATGAAACTTGATCAGTCTCTAAGGAACGCCTGTGATAGCTTAGTTCCGCCAGGCAGTGCAGCGGCCAATTTCCATAATTCAGCGCCCTGGATGAAGATGAAGCTGCACTGGTGATCGACTGAACAAATTCTCTTATCTATTCGCTTTTACATCGCTTGAGCTTTTTTAATCATCCTGATGTTGTTAATAACAACATAAGAGAGAGCAAGATTGCTTACTACACTCATAACCCATGCCAGCTTTTTGTCTTTCTTATAGAGTACTTTCATGAGTTGATAATTTAAGGCTGTTATGCCCAGCTTGGCCAGTGCAAAAACATATGGGTTTTTAACAATAGGTTTCGCTAAAGGATTGGCTTCTTGTAATGATCCGTATTTTAGAGCTTTGACAGTTGTTACAAAATCTGCCGCACCCAGGATTGCTGATGTGATTAATGTTGTCTTAAAGAATGAGCTTTGTAAACGCTCTGATTTAATACGTTTGTTCAAGCGGTTATAGACATCAAGAGCAGTGTCAGGTTTTTTTATGGAAAAATTGTATCTGAATTCATAAGATTTACTCTCTTTGCTTACAGGTCTGGATAGCTCAAAATTTGTTGAATATTTCGGTTGTAGGAGCGTAAATTCCGTCGAGATAATATCATTTCCTGTCTTTATAGAAGCTGAACCATCCTTGGTTTCCCTTTCTTCTCCCTTTAATGGAAGGGAAAGGACTACGGCAAAAATTACAGTAAATAATAATACTACTATTAATACTCGTTGGCTTTCTTTGAAATCATGTTTTTTTCTCATTGTTGGCCTCCATCTCTCTATTGCAAGAAAGAGGCCAGTAAATTAACATTTCGTATTTTATTTAAAATGAATAGGTTAAAGAAAAGGAGAGGGGGAAACCCCAATAAAAACTATGGATATTTTTCCATATAGTATGGAATTTTTTCAGGTATTCCTAAGGAAGGAAAATAGGACAGACAGATATCTTATCTGATAATCAACCTTGAATAATCATGAAAGACAATCGGATGAATTTAGGGAAATAACAGGTCAAAAAAGACGTAAAAGGATTTTATAACTTCAGTTTCTAACAATATTATATTCTTTAATCTTGCTAAATAAGGTTTTATAATCCACTTTTAGTATTTTTGATGCTTTACTCTTATTCCAATTGACTTCTATTAATACTTTTGTAATTAATTCCTTCTCTGCCTTACGCTTTGCTTCTTTGGCCGCTTTTTTTAGAGGGCTATGTAAATCGATACTCTTTTCGAGGACCTGTTGAATTTTCAACGGCATGTGTTGGGGTAGAATTGTATCACTTGCTAAAAGTACGGCACTTTCAATGACATTCCTTAACTCTCGGATATTACCTGGCCAAGAATACTCCGTTAACAGTTTCTTTGCATCTGCAGATATATTCTTTACTTCTTTCTTAAAAATTTGATTAAATTTTTTTAAAAAGTACTCTGCTAACAGTTCTACATCACCAGTCCGCTCTCTCAATGGTGGCAGAGAAATGGAGAAAACATTTATCCTGTAATATAAATCTTCTCTAAAATGACCATCACTTATAGCTTCCTCTATATCTACATTGGTTGCCGCAATTAGTCTCACATCTACTTTTATGGGTTTTTTACCACCCAGGCGTTCAATTTCTCTCTCCTGAAGAACTCTGAGCAGTTTCACCTGAGTCTGAGGAGTTAAGTTTCCTATTTCATCCAAAAAGACAGTCCCGCTATGAGCGAATTCAAATTTACCTAACTTTCTATCAATGGCTCCTGTAAAGGCGCCCTTTTCATGGCCAAATATCTCGCTTTCAACTAAGTTTTCAGGCAAGACTGCACAGTCTATAACGACAAAAGGCTTGTCTGTTCGCGTGCTTCTATTGTGAATTGCTTGAGCAATTAACTCTTTACCGGTTCCACTTTCTCCTCTAAGAAAAATCGTAATATCATGAGGCGCCACTGTTTCTACTAAATTAAGAACTTTTTGCATCTGTGGACTATCGCCAGCAATATGATCAAGATCAATTTTTTCCACTGCCTCTGTTCCAACTTTAGTTGATGCCTGGGTTATGAGGGCATTTTTTAGAGTAGTATTTATCGTATCAAAATTTACTGGTTTAGAAAGATAATCGAAAGCTCCCAGTTTCATAGCTTCTACAGCTGTTTCTACAGATCCGTATCCTGTCAACACGATCACCAATAAATCTTTATCAAATCTTCTGATTTCTCGAAGGACTTCTATCCCGTCCATTCCGGGAAGTTTTAAATCTAAAAAGATTAAATCAGGCTTTTCCCTTTTGACCATAGAAATTCCTTCTTTTCCATCTAAAGAAACTAGAACTCTGTGTCCTTCTTCAGACAAAATCTTAGAGAAAAGCAAACCTATGTCTGGTTCATCATCGATTACTAAAATCTTTGCCTGTGTCAAATTTAACTCCTTTGCTTCAAGAGAATCTTTTTTTCTTTTCTATAATATTTTCTATTTGAATTTCTCTTTTTGTTTTAAATCTTAGCCTTTTTTTTCCTTCCTTTTTTATTCTTAACAATATCTATTAAATCCTCTAAATTAACTAATAATTTCCATTATGTCATTTATCTTGAATGGCTTTTGTAGGTAATTAGAGGCACCTCTTTGTTTCAATTCTTTCAATAAATTTCTATCTGTTAAATTACCAGACATCATCACTATTTTCGTCCTCGGCGAGGTTTCTTTTATTTCTTTAAGGATCTCAATAACCGAAATTCCTGGCATGACCATATCTAAAAATACAATATTGAAATCTTCTTTACTAATTAGGCCAATGGCTTCTTTCCTAGTTATTGCCGATTTCACTCTATGCTCCTCTAAAGATAACCATTTCGTGAGCATTCTACATATGTTTTCTTCATCATCCACTACCAAAATATTCAGAATTTCAGGTTTTTCCATTTCCCCTTCCCTTTGCTTCTTCCGTTAGCCTTTCATCCCTTTGCTGAGAATTTAATAGTGAAAGTAGTTCCTTTTCCTGCATCACTCTCTACCTCAATCGCTCCACCATGCCTTTGTACAATTCCATAAGCAACAGATAAGCCGAGCCCTGTTCCTGTGACGCCAAGGCTCCCTCCAGCTGCCCCTTTAGTCGTATAGAAAGGTTCAAACACTTTGCCCAGGTTCTCTTTTTCTATCCCTTTGCCTGTATCGCTGAAACTAACTTCTACCTTTTTCTTAACTTGTTTAATCCTAATTTTCAATTTTCCGCCCTTGGGTAACATCGCATCCCTGGCATTCATAATTATATTCAAAAATACTTGCTGCATCTCAGCCTTATTCGCCTTTATCGAAGGAATTCTCCCATATTCCCCCCTCACTACTTCAATATTATGTTTCTTGAGCTGCCCCTCTATAAGTGATAATGATGATTCTACCAAATCAGTAATATCACATAGTTCTTTTTCAAGTTCTTCCTGCCTTGAAAAGGTTAATAAATCTCTAACAATCTTTACAAGTTTATCTGAAGTGCTTACCACTATATCTAAAGCTTCTTCCATATGTTCGATTTTCTTTGTTCTTTGAGCAAATTCTGAATGCCCCTGAATGATCTGAAGCATATTATTGAATTCATGAGCGATGCCACTTACTAGAGTACCAATTCCCGCCATTTTCTCTGAGTGAACAAGCTGGGCCTGAAGGCTATTTTTTTCCTCTTCCATCCGCTTGCGATCAGTTATATCCTGAGACGTTATAATAGCGCCTGCGGGAAAGGGTGCTATTGTTATGTTTAGAAGCTTGTCACCGTATTCTAATTCTGGGAACTCTTTTATCTTTCCCGATCTGATACATTCCATTAATTCAGCATGCATATCGGTTTCATGCTTTGAGGCGTAATCTTTATACATCACGTCTCCAATATCAGGCAGCCTAACTCCTGATTTCCTTCTAGCCAGGTTGGACTTTACAACTCTTCCTTCACGGTCAACGACCATAGTTTCGATAGGATTATACTGAAATAATGAAAAATTGAACGCCTCACTTTCTTTTAGCTTTTTTTCCATCTTATGCTTGTAAAAAGCCATTTCAAGAGTTGAATTAAGGTCATTATCATTAAAAGGTTTGAGAACACAACCAAAAGGCTCAGTGGTCTTTGCCCGCTCAATTGTTCTTTCATCTACATAAGCAGTAAGATAGACAACAGGAATATCGAAACGAGTACGAATAACGGATGCCGTCTCAATGCCATCCATCTCTCCTTCTAGGACAATATCCATCAGCACTATATCAGGGTGGTTTTCTTTTGCTTTTTTAATAGCTTCCTTTCCAGAAGCAACTGTTCCGGAGACAATATATCCAAGCCTTTCCAAGCTTGTTTTTATATCCATGGCCGTGATTCGTTCATCTTCCACGATCAAAATTTGTTTTTTCTTCATTTTTTCATCATCAGTCTTATACAAAAAGTAATTCCTTGTATTCTATCCAAACTCATAATACCAATCCCCGATTTCCTTTTTATTCTTCCATTAATTCAACTTTACATCCTCTATAATAGGATTGATATTTTATCTAAGAGGATATATTTCTCTGAAATTTGTAGGAACGGATATGGCAAGAATTAGTTTTTTTACCAAAAGAAATTTCCTCCCCATTAACCAAATTTCTCGTAAGTTCTCTTCTTAAGTCTTTTAAGATTTTATCTAATCATAATTGGAAAAGCAAGGAATTATGAGACTGAACTTCATCGTTTATACGCAGAGAAAGGACAGGAATTTTCTTTTTACAGTAGCACCGATTCATCACTAATTTTAGCGAATATTTACCTCTTGGGATCCTGAAATAGACATATCACAGGCAAAATAGCGAGTCAATACGGCTTTATTGCATGAATCGAAGACATGGGCACCTCTCCCTTTGACAAAAAATTCTATCCAACTGCAACCGACAAAGGCCTGCCCATATCTCGCATCCGATTCAGGATAGCACAACCAATCGCAGCTTCCAGCTTCTGAGCATCGTCATTATCGATTGAGAATTGCTGAAACTATGGCATTAAAATTGAAAAAACAAGAACGGCCAAAGGAAAGAAATATTAGGGGAAAACAAGAGAATAAGGATTGGTAGCGGGGGCTGGATTTGAACCAGCGACCTCCGGGTTATGAGCCCGACGAGCTACCAGACTGCTCTACCCCGCAGTATCGATTTATATTATAGCAAATTCACCTGACTTGTCAAAAAATAAATAAAATTGCTTCTATTGCACCTGAATTACTCATAAAAAAAGCAGAATAATCCAGGGAGCAGCAATCTTAGGGTAAATTTAAAGAAAATTACTCTTTTATTTTCTTAATGTTAAAATTCCCTTGACATCGGGGGTCTGCAAAAAATATAATGAAAAACTCAAAAAATGGCCCATTTCTTATTTTTCCTGCTTGCCAGCGTCTGCGTTGGATCTGTCTTAGGCATGATTATCTCTAAAAACCAAGCGTACAATGCCCTCTTTCTGATTGTTTGCTTTGCCTGCATGGGAGGCGTCTTTGCTCTTCTGGATGCCCCTTTTATCGCCGTCGTTCAAATCATCATCTATGCGGGCGCCATCATGATCCTCTTTATCTTTGTCATCATGATGATAGACGTGCGTTATGGCATACCCCCCGAGAAAAAGAAATGGACCCTTTATTTCTCTCTGGTGCTGGGTGTGATTCTTATCGTAGAACTCATTCTCTCGTTCAAGGGGGCATTTTCGCTCATGGGTTCTACTGAAAAAGCCAGCCCTACTGACTTGGGACGTCTACTTTTCACAGAGTATCTTTATCCTTTTGAAATCACTTCAATCCTGATTATCGCAGCAATTGTTGGAGCTATAGTCTTAGTTAAGAAAAAAGAAGAAAAAGAATGATTCCTTTAAGCTACTTCTTAATCTTGAGCGCCATTCTCTTCGTATTGGGTGCCATTGCCTTCTTTGTGAAAAGGGATTTAATCACTATGTTCATGGCTGTGGAGGTCATGCTCAATGCAGCCAACCTTGCTTTTCTAGCCTTTGCAAGATCAGCAAATTCACTTGATGGTCAAATTATCGTCTTTTTCATAATAACTGTGGCTGCGGCTGAAGCAGCCGTTGGGCTGGCCATCATTCTTCTCATATTCAGACAGAAAAAGACTGTCAAATCTGAAGATATAAAGTTAATGAAGGGATAAGATGACGGATATTTTCTGGCTCATTCCATTTATTCCTGCCCTGAGCACATTCATCCTGGCTATTTTTGGAAACAAACTTCCTAAAAAATACGTCTCCTTCCAGGCCTGTTTCGCTGTCTTCGCTTCTTTTGTCATCTCAGTGATCTCATTTGTGGGACTTCTTCGAATAGAGCCCGAAAGCGCTCCAATAATCAAAAACCTGTTCTCCTGGATTCAATCGGGAAGCTTCCAGGCCAACCTTTCTCTGCAGCTGGATTCTCTATCCGCAGTCATGGCTTTGGTGGTTACTGGGGTCGGTTTCCTTATCCATGTCTATTCTGTAGGCTATATGGATAAGGATGAAGGCTATACCAGATATTTCACATATCTGAACTTATTCACATTTGCCATGCTCATCCTGGTGATGGGCTCAAATTTGGTATTGATGTTTGTCGGCTGGGAGGGAGTGGGTCTCTGTTCATACCTCTTGATCGGATTCTGGTTTGAAAAACACTCAGCCGCAAATGCGGGTAAAAAGGCTTTCATTGTCAACCGGATAGGAGATGCAGGTTTTCTGCTTGGTATTTTCTTTATTTTTATTCATATAGGAAGTGGAGAATTTACGGCCATTAATGAAGCCATTTCAGGAGGAACAATCAGCAAGGGTTTGGCTACGTTGATCGCGATTCTCCTGTTTGTAGGAGCAATAGGAAAATCAGCGCAGATTCCTCTTTATGTTTGGCTTCCTGATGCCATGGAGGGCCCTACTCCTGTCAGTGCCCTTATCCACGCTGCCACAATGGTTACGGCTGGAGTCTATATGGTCAGCCGGATGAACGTCCTTTACACTTTCTCTGGAACAGCTGCAGAGGTTGTTGCCCTTGTGGGTGCACTCACTGCTATCTACGCAGCTACTATGGCCCTAACCCAGAATGATATCAAGAGGGTCTTGGCCTATTCAACCATCTCTCAGATAGGATACATGTTCATCGGTTGCGGAGTCGGAGCCTATGCAGCTGGAATGTTCCATCTCTTTACGCATGCCTTCTTCAAGAGCCTTCTGTTTTTGGCAGCCGGAAGTGTCATGCATGCCCTCTCGGGTGAAGTGGATATGCAAAAGATGGGGGGACTCAGAAAATACCTCCCCCTCACCTTCCGCACATTCCTCATAGGCGCTATCGCCATCGCAGGAGTTCCATTCTTTTCAGGATTCTTCTCAAAAGATGCAATCCTGACTTCAGCTTTCGCCAGCGGTAATTATCTTGTCTGGGCCCTTGGGCTTACAGGCGCTATACTCACAGCCTTTTATATGTTCCGTCTTATCTTCCTCACCTTTTACGGCAAGGAGCGAATAGAGCCTGAAGCCAAGAAACATCTTCACGAATCCCCCCGTGCTATGACAATTCCCTTGGTTATTTTAGCTTTCTTCTCTGTTATTGCTGGCTATATCGGACTTCCGGTTGTCTTCGGAAAGAAGCTCAACTGGTTCCAGCACTTCCTGGAGCCCGTAATTAAAGAAGCCCATGAAGTCCACTTAAGCATAGGAACAGAATGGCAGCTCATACTGCTCTCAGTGATTGTGGCTTTCGCTGGAATCTTTATAGCTTTTGTTTTTTACATCCGATCGCCACAGATTCCCCAAAAGCTCGTTGCCCGCTTCCCTCTCATTTATAAGCTTCTGTATAACAAGTATTACGTAGATGAAATTTATAATACTGTCTTTGTTAACTCCGCTATTAAAGGCTCGGAGAAGATCTACGATAATTTTGATTTAAAAGTGATTGATGGAGCACTTAACAGGACAGCTTCAGCAACTAATTTTTCTGGAAAGATCCTGAGCTATTTACAGACAGGGTTACTTAAAGATTATGCCTTGGTCTTCCTCTTAGGAGCAATTATCTTGCTAGGTTATTTATTGGTGTTTTAAAAATGAATTTTCCAATATTGAGCTTTATTACATTTTTCCCGTTGGCAGCAGCCGTTTTACTCATCTTCGTAAATCGGGACAAAGAAAACCTAATCCGTATTCTAGCCGTCGCGGCTACGCTTATTGTCTTTGTTGTCTCCCTATATCTATATTTCAACTTCAATTCCCAAACTCCTGACCCACAATTCGTGGAGAAAGAAGCTTGGATAGGTTACGGAATAAACTACCATATCGGAATTGACGGAATAAGCCTCTTTCTGGTTCTCTTGACAACCTTTATAATGCCCATAGCCGTCCTCTCTTCCTGGACATACATCCAGAAAAGAGTCAAAGAGTACATGATTTTCATGCTCATGCTCGAGACCGGTATTATTGGTGTCTTTATTGCCCTGAATCTCTTCCTCTTTTATGTTTTCTGGGAGGCAATGCTAATCCCCATGTATTTTCTCATCGGCATATGGGGAGGCAAACGAAAGATCTACGCCACATTGAAATTCGTCCTTTTTACAATGTTTGGAAGTCTGCTGATGCTGGTGGCAATCTTTTTCTTACATTCCACATATTATAAGGCGACAGGCGTCTATTCTTTCAACCTGTTTGATTTTTATGGACTCGTCCTGAATCCTAACGTACAAATCTGGCTTTTCCTGGCTTTTGCCCTGGCTTTCGCCATCAAAGTCCCGATATTTCCCTTCCATACCTGGCTCCCAGATGCTCATGTGGAGGCGCCGACAGCCGGCTCTGTCATCCTTGCTGCAGTCCTCTTGAAAATGGGAGCTTATGGCTTTCTCCGATTCGCTATTCCTCTATTCCCGAATGCCGTCACAAAATTCCTTCCTCTGCTTATGGCCTTATGCCTGATAGGAATCATCTACGGTGGGCTGATGGCCCTCATCCAAAAAGATGCCAAGTCCCTGGTCGCATATTCCAGCGTCAGCCATATGGGACTCATCATGCTGGCAGTGTTTTCACTGAACATGGAATCTGTACAAGGAGCCATCTACCAGATGCTCAATCATGGGTTGAGTACAGGGGCCCTGTTTTTAATAGTTGGCATCCTGTATGAAAGATCTCATACGAGATTGATCAAAGACTATGGTGGAGTCAGCAAACAAATGCCTGTATTCTCTGCTTTCTTTCTCATCTGTATGCTCTCCTCCGTGGGTCTGCCAGGACTCAATGGATTCATCGGAGAGGTTTTGTGCCTCTTCGGCATATTTAAGGCCAACAAACTCGCTGCTATCTTGGCCATATTGACAATCATCCTGGCAGCAGGATATCTCCTCTGGCTCTTCCAGAGGATCATGCAAGGTCCTATAACGAATGAAAAAATCCGCTCTTTCAAAGATGTCAATAAAAGAGAAATTGCCTTTCTCGTGCCCATAGTCATCATGATGTTCTGGATGGGAATCTATCCAAAGCCTTTCTTGAGCAAGATGGACGCCTCTGTCACTCATCTTCTGGACAGAGTTCACAAGAGAGGGGCGATCTTCACTAAAACGAAAGAGGTCAAAGATCCATTGCCAATAATTGAAGCTTTGGAAACGAAGGAAATCGATAAAGAAGACAATAAGGAAAAAGGAAAACCAATCAGATGAATACACTTTATGCTCTGGCTCCTCTTGTGATTATTGTGTTTGCTTCTCTCCTTGTCCTCCTCCTGGAAGTCTTCCTGAAAAGGGGAAATAAAAACTATTTGGCCTATATTTCTCTCTTTTTCCTTATTGTTAGTGGTTTTGTATGTCTAAAATTCTGGAATAAAGAGTATTCTTACTTTGGCGGACATCTCTTCCTGGATAACCTCTCTCTTTTCCTTTTTTTAATTTTGATCATTGCTACAGGCTTTGTTGTCCTGATCTCGATGAAATATATCATGCTGCAGGATGCCAATTACGGAGAGTACTATTCCCTTCTTCTTCTCGCTCTATCAGGGATGCTCATCATGGTCTCCTCATCAGACTTTCTCGTCATCTTTTTAGGTCTGGAAGTGCTCTCTATCTCCAGCTATGCCCTTGCCGGCCTGAGAAGAGAGGATGAGAAATCCTCAGAGGCTGCATTAAAATATTTTCTCCTGGGAAGTTTTGCTTCTGCATTCCTTGTATATGGTATAGCTCTTCTCTACGGCGCTTCACATTCAACCAATATTCCCGAAGTCATTCAATCCTTCCAAACAGGAAGCGATTTAAGCTTGATGGCGCTCATTGGCTTGGGTTTAGTCATTATCGCCTTTGGCTTTAAAATTGCCGTAGTTCCATTTCATATGTGGACCCCAGATGTCTACCAGGGTGCTCCTACTCCCATCACAGCCTTCTTTTCTTTTGGTCCCAAGGCAGTTGGTTTTGCCGTGCTCCTGAGGATATTCTATCCATACTGGAAAGTCGCCCTCAATTCTCAGGCAATATTCTGGCTTCTCTGTATTATCAGTGTCTTGACCATGGTCGTAGGAAACCTTATTGCACTGCGGCAAACAAATTTGAAGAGAATTTTATCATATTCCAGCATCGCTCATGCAGGATATCTAATGGTTGCAATCCTGGCTCAGGATAATTCAAGCCTGGTATTCTATTTAACCGTATATCTTTTCATGAATATAGGAGCATTTGCTGCGGTCATTTCTTTGAGCAAAAAAGGAAAAGAGCACCTCGAATTGGATGATTATGCAGGAGTCGGTTTTAAATATCCCTGGATTGGCGCAACATTTTCTGTATTTCTTCTTTCACTGGCCGGATTCCCACCTACGGGCGGTTTTCTGGCTAAGTTTTATGTGTTTTCCGCGGCAGTCAGGCAGGATCTCACGCCTCTAGTCGTCATTGCGGTTATGGCAAGCCTCGTCTCAGTGTTTTATTATTTAAGAATAATCGTCTATATGTATATGAGAGAGCCTACCTATGAGATAGAGATTCACAAAGAAAATCCCGCCCTGTTTCTGGTTCTATTTCTCTGCCTCTATGGAGTGCTCCAGTTAGGCCTATTTCCAAGAAATATCCTTGTCTATATAAAGCAAGCCATCAGCAGTCTCCCCCTCATCTGACAAAAAAGGGACCAACCTATTTTTTTCCACGCTGTAGGTGCTTGATTCGTAAGTTCTCAATAATTGGGGCTAGATTATGTTTATGATTAATCACTGGATTCCTGCTACCCGCACTTATTGAGAAGTTCCCTTGATTCGCCTTGTGTAGGGGTTTGATTTATCAAACCCACCTTGTCATTTCGGGCGAAGCGAAGTAATCTCATATGCTAGATAAAAAAAATAACCTATCCCCTTTATTTCAGAACTGTCCCCTTTATTCACAATGACATCCTACAGGTGGGCTTGATGAATCAAGCCCCTACATCCAAGAAAAAAGAAGCCTGCCCCTTTTTTGCTCCAGTATGGAAGAAAGGGGACTGTCCCCTTTCTTCTAAAAGGTGGGCTTGATGAATCAAGCCCCTACATCCAGTAAAAAAGGCTGGAGCAGGACATAAGCCGAATTCTGTTCCCGCTGAATTTTGGCGGGGGTGGTTATTTATCTAACCCCTTGATTGCCCAAGAGGTCAAGCGACCTACCCACCCCTCGAGACGGGCCATCTCACCATGGGGCTAATTTGGTCTTGCTCCGGATGGGGTTTGCCATGCCCCTGATGTCACCATCAGAGCGGTGAGCTCTTACCTCACCCTTTCACCCTTACCCTGAGAGATAACTCACAGGGCGGTTTACTTTCTGTGGCACTTTCCTCCGATCGCTCAGAGTCGCTGTTAGCGACCATCCTGCCCTTAGGAGTTCGGACTTTCCTCCCCTTCTTTCTCACGAAGAGAAGAAGGAGCAACCACCTCGCCTACTCCAGCTGTTATTTTTATACCATATTGTTCTAATTTTTTATAGAGATTACTCCGGGGAGTATCAATTTCTCTTGCGGTCTGAGAAATATTCCAATCGTTCTCCTCAAGCTTAGCCAGAATAAAATCTTTCTCAGCTAACTCTCTGAATTCTTTTAATGTTTTTGTTGTTTTCGTATCTGGGAGATAGACTTGCACCTCCCCTCTAACCTGTTCTGGCAAATCCTTCTGTTCTATGACATTTTCCTCAGTCATGATAATCAATCTTTCCACTATGTTCTTCAACTCGCGGATATTCCCTTTCCAGGGAAACTTCATCATAGCATCAATAGCACCTTTTGAAAATTTTTTAACTTTGAAGTTATTTTCTTCTGCATAATTTTTAAGGAAATACTCAACCAGAATAGGAATATCCTCTTTCTTTTCCCTTAGCGGAGGTGACTGAAGAGGAACGACATTTAAACGAAAAAAGAGATCCTCCCTGAAGTTCCCCTCTTTAATTTCTTTCTTTAAATCCTTATTGGTGGCAGCAACGATCCTGACATCCACTCTGTTTATTTTGCTCGAGCCAACTTTTTGAACTTCTCCTTCTTCCAGGACACGCAGAACCTTGGATTGAGTCCTTAAACTCATATCACCAATCTCATCCAAGAAAATCGTCCCTCCATCTGCCTGCTCAAATTTACCCAGCTTTTTTTCAGTTGCTCCTGTAAAGGCACCTTTCTCATGGCCAAAGAGCTCGCTTTCGATGAGTTCCTCAGGAATGGCCGCACAATTGACTTGAACAAAATTTTCTTTTGCTCTCAAACTATTGCTATGAATTGCTCTGGCAACGAGCTCTTTTCCTGTTCCGCTTTCACCGTAAATGAGGACTGTTGCATTGGTTGGAGCTGTCTTAAGCATTTCTTTCCAGAGTTTCTTCATTGAGGGGTGATTCCCTATAAGCTCAAACTTTTTTTCGGCTTTTTTCCTTAAATCCTGGCATTCTCTCAGAAGTTTATTCTGGTTTAAAGCATTTCGAATACTCAGCAGGACTCTCTCCCTATGAAGGGGCTTCTCCAGAAAATCAAAAGCTCCAAGCTTTGTCGCCTCCACTGCTGTTTGGATCACGCCATGCCCGGAGATCATGATGACCTCTGGGGAATAGGATTTCTTTTTCAGCTCAGCCAAAACTTCTAATCCATCCCTTCCAGGGAGTTTGACATCCAGCAAGATTATATCCAATCCCACTGTTTCTTCCACTATATCCAGCGCTTCTTCTCCGTCCGCTGCCTCAAGAAATGCATAGTCTTCGTATTCTAAAATCATTTTTAGGGATTTACGGATATTTTGTTCATCGTCCACGACTAAGATTTTTTCTTTCCGGTGCGCTTTCATAATCTAACCTGAATTATTCATAAAAAATGCCGATACTTTTTATTATCACAACAATATCAGGATATTATCCTGATATTACTGTAAATCTTGATAAATTCTTTTTCAAGAAAAATTATTTATATTCATCGGCATTTTTTACCCTTCAGGCGAGCCAATCTCACTACATCGGCTTCGTTGTAGCCCATTCGCGGTAGTTCACTACAGCTTCATGGGCCACTTCCTCGCCGCTGCAGCAATCTTGACTCGTGAATAATCCAGGCTAATTCCTTTATTTATTAGGTTTGTTGAAATTTTAGCATAAATCTTCGTATTCAGTAAAATTTCTTTATCCAGGTACCTAAAAAATAAATTATAAAAGTTATAAAGGCCTGACCCCGTTGCCGTTGCCTCATGTTTATCAATGGTGTAAGATCAGCGTAAGATGTGGAGACCTCTTCTGCTCATCCTGCTGGTTATCCTGATTGGAGTTACTGGTTTCCACTTTATCGAAGGATTGTCCTTCCTTGATAGCCTTTATATGACAATAATCACAATCTTTACAGTAGGATTCAGAGAAGTTAAAGAACTTTCGCCCATAGGGCAAATTTTCACCATTTTTATCATTGTAGGAGGCGTTGGAACAGCTTTATTCGCCTTCACTAAAATAGCAGAAAAAGTCTTTGAGGGCACAATCCATCAAATTTGGCGGAGAAAAAGAATGGAAAAAAAGATTCAAAACTTAAAAGATCATTATATTATCTGTGGGCATGGACGGATGGGAAAAACAGTCAGAGAAAGGCTTATAGATGAAAAATTGCCCTTTGTCATAATCGATAATAACGAAGAAAATCTAGAAGAGATCAGGGAAAATGACAACAGCCTCTTCATAGAAGGTGATGCCACACAGGAAGAAGTATTGATTAAGGCTGGGATAAAAAAAGCCAGGGGCCTAGCAGCTCTTCTTTCTACCGATGCAGACAATCTCTATCTCGTCTTAACTGTGAGACTAATCAATCCTTCAATTTTCGTCCTCTCCAAAGCATTGGATGAGGAGGGCGAGAGAAAAATCCTTCAGATAGGAGCAAACAAGGTGGTCAGCCCTTATAAGCTCGGCGGCCTAAAAATTGCTCAGGGCCTAATTCGCCCCACATTAGTGGATTTCGTGGATCTCATTATCAGGCGAAAAGAACTAGCTTTGTACATGGAGGAATTTATCGTTAAAAAGGATTCTCAAATGCTTAACCGCAACCTTGCTGAATGTGATATACGAAGAACGGCTAACGTCATTGTTGTTGCGATAAAAAAACCAGGAGAAGATATTGTCTTCAATCCTTCTCCTGATGCCACGATTGAAACAGGAGACACGCTGCTTGTTTTAGGTGATAAGGAAGCCATCAATAAATTCCAAAATATTTACCTTTCTAATTTGTAAAGGGGGTCAGGTCTTGTTTTTCAGGCAAAAAACAAGACCTGACCCCCTTTACAAAGTACCACCCTATAAAATTAAAAGAACAATTCAAAATGTGGGTTTGATAAATCAAACCCCTACACTTCTACATTTAAGGCTGCACTTTGGGGAACGTCCCCTTTCACAGTGGCGCTTGCTCCCCCCTTATTTATCTTGAAAAAAGGATTGAAACCTGTTTATCATAAGAAAACAGAGGATACGGATTGCTAAATGTTCAAAAAATGCAAATTCACTGCATTAATCCTCATTACATATTTTTTCTCTCTCCTCCCCTCTGCTGCACAAGAAACATCTCAAACCAAGCAATTCGAGCTTGAAAATGGGCTGAAAGTTTTTCTTTATAAAAGAGAACGACTCCCCTTGATTAATGTGGCTTTTGCCGTCAATCTCGGCTCCAAAGATGAAACAGATGAAACAAGCGGGCTGGTTCATATTCTGGAACATTATATCCTGTTCAGGGGAACTGAATTCCAAAGCGGCACAGAAATTATTCAAGACCTAAGACAGCACGGAGCCTATTTTAATGCTCGTACTGGGCATGACCTAGCAATCTTTGAACTGTCTATTCCCTCTGAGTATGCTGATTTTGCTCTTAAGAATCAGAAGGAAATTTTATTTAATTTAAAGATAACACAAGAAGAACTTGATAATGAGAAGGAAGTTATTCTGGAAGAATTAAACCAGCTTCAGGATGACCCTGTAAGATACGCTACTTCACTTGTCTACCAAAACCTCTTTCAAAACCACCCTTATCAGAGACCGGTCCATGGGAAAAAGGAAATTATTGAAGCTGTTTCTGTTGAACAGATGGAAAAATTTTACCGCAAATATTTTGTCCCATCAAATTGTGCGCTGGCCATAGTAGGCAATTTCAATATCGAAGAGATGGAAGAAAAAATTAAAAAAACCTTTGGAAGTTTAAAGAGAGGAGGATTCACCTCTGTAAAGTTCGAAAAGGTCGCTAAGCTTGAGAAGACTGTAGATCTAGAGAGAGAGATGGATGTTAATGTGGCCTATCTAGTTATTGGAATGATAGGGCCTGATTACAATCACTCCGATCAATATGCCATTGATATTTTGACAGAGATTATTGGGAGAGGAATTAATCCAATGCTGCTTCCCCGTTTGAGAGGAAGAAGAGACCTGGTTCACAGGGTTTCAATGGGCTATAGTTCCCATAAATATGGAGGGGCTATATTAATCTATCTTACGTTGGATAAAAAACACATAAAATCTGCGAGAAAAGAAACAATCGACTTTTTAAAAGATGCGAGACGTGCGAATTACTCAGAGAGGGACTTTAGGGGTGAATATCAAATTTACGCCCTGGATTACCTGGAAAGCGCCAGAAACCAAATAAAATTTCAGATTCAAAAATCCAAGGAGGAAAGTCTCAATGTTGCCAGATCACTTGCCAGATTCATGCTCCTAAACGAAAATCCAGAGCGAGGAAGCTTCCTTGAAAATATCGAGAAGGTAAATTCTTCAGACCTGAGGCAAGCAGCCGGAGAATATTTGGGTACTGGACGGTATGTCATTGTATCCATCTATCCAAAGAAAGAAAAATAGCAAAGAAATGAATTCTCAAAAGAACTTATTGAAACTTCTTATTCTCTCCAGTTTATGGTTGCTCATTCTCTCCCCGGTTTTTTCCAATCAGACTGGTTCGCCCTGGAAGAATCCGCCCGAAAAAAGAACTCTGGAAAACGGACTTGCTTTAGTTTATCAAATGGACAAATCTTCTGAGATCACTGTCCTCCATATTCTCATCAAAGGAGGGAAGGGAGCAGAACCTGAAGGAAAAAGAGGATTGGCTTATTTGACAACTCGTCTCGCACTTGAAATTCCAGACCGGGGGAAAGTTCAGGACCTGATGAGTCAGGCTTCCAGGATCTATATGATGTGCAGAGCCGATTACTCTATCATCGGCGTGGAGTCCTTATCAGAGAATCTAGAGGATACTTTAAAAATAGTCACGAAAATTATTCTGAAGCCTCTATTTTCAGGCATTAGGATTAATCTTATCAAAAAAATGATGACTAATTTGGGAAAAGTAGAGGAAGATGACTCTATCAATGTCGGCCATAATGCTTATTTAGAAAAACTGTTCGGAAAGACAGCTTATGGAGGCTCAACCTATGGTAGCAAAGCATCTCTCAAGGGCATAAAAACGAAGGACATCAAAAACTTCCATAAGAATTATTTTAAGACAGGAAATATGGTTCTCGCCGTTTCTTCGGATATGGAAGAAGCGCCGCTTATGAAGGTTCTCAATAAATACTTTTCAAAATTCTCTCAAGGCAATTCTCCCGAATCAAAACTTAACACCGCTGTTATCCCAGAAGAGAAGGAGTTCTTTATCGAAAAAGATACTGAACAATCTTTCGTATCTATCGGCTATCCACTGCCCGAGATCACAACCAGGAATTTTGCCCTCGCTTATATGCTTGAAAATCTCCTTGGAAAAGGAGTCGGCTCAAGGCTTTGGTCCTTAAGATTCATTGAAAAGCTTGCTTACAACGTGAATTCACGAGCTACCCTGATGAAAGACGGAGGTTTTCTAGAGGCCTACATGGAAACTGATAAACAGAAAAAAGAGGCTGCCCTTGTGGCTTTAAGAAAAGTTCTTACAGATCTCTACGAGAAAGGGATCGAAAACAAAGAGTTTGAAGTCACAAAAATATACTCAAAAGCTGCATTCTTGAGAAACAACCAAGCAAAAGGAATAAGAACCCAAAACCTGGCATATTTTGAAGCTCTGGGACTTGGCCACGAATTTCTAAACAAATTCTTTGAAGAAATTGACTCGATCAGTCTTGAAGATATAAATTCCTACATCAAAGATGTTCTGAATCCTGAAAATAGAATCGAAATCGTGGTGGGTCCTAAGGGAGACTGACTCTATTTTTACTTTATGTACCTGGATTATTCACGAGTTTTATTGATCTGAATTATTCAGGTTTATTACTTTGCGGTAATTTCTTCTATTTCTTCCACAGATTTGGGTATGGACTTGCCCAGGACCCTGTAACCAGTTTCCGTGACCAAAACATCATCCTCTATCCGAATCCCTCCAAAATCTCTGTACTCTTCAACCTTTTCATAATCTATAAAATCTCGAAATTTTCCCTCACCCTTCCACTTATCGATCAGGGCTGGAATAAAATAAATTCCAGGCTCTGCGGTCATCACGAACCCCGGTTGAAGCTCCCTGCCCATCCTCAAATAAGCGAGTCCGAACTGGTCGCTCCTCTTTGTCTTATCATCATAACCCACATAATCCTCTCCTATGTCTTCCATATCATGAACATCGAGCCCAATCATATGGCCCAACCCATGAGGGAAGAATAAGGCATGGGCTCCGGCATTGACTGCTTCTTCCACATCACCTTTCATCAAACCGATATCTTTCAATCCGGAAGCAATTATTCTGGCTGTCTGGAGATGGATATCTCTGTATTTAATGCCTGGTTTGATTGATCGAATAGCATTCTCCACCGCGTTGAAGACTATTTCATAAATCTCTTTCTGTTTTTGAGTGAATTTCCCTCCGACTGGAACCGTCCGGGTGATATCAGCAGCATAGTGTAACTCAGACTCTGCACCGGAATCATTGACAAGAAGCCGACCTTCTTCAAGCATATTCCCGTGATAATGATTGTGCAGTATCTGGCCGTTAGTAGTCAGGATAGTGGGAAATGAGATATTACAACCATAGGAGAGAACGATTCCCTCCATTTTTCCCACAATCTCTTTTTCATACATGCCTGGTTTGGCCATCCTCATCGCAGTTGTATGCATCTCATAGGCTATGCTGTGGGCTTTTTCCATCTCTTCAATCTCTTCGTTTATTTTTACTGCCCTCTGTTCCACCACCGCTTTAATCAAGTTCTCCGAAGTATTATCCTTTAAAGTATCTGGATCGAGTCCCAATAGCTGAGCTATTTTCAATTTGGTCTCAGGTCTGTATGGAGGAAGAAAATGGACATTTTTCCCCTGCTGAGCTGCAACTTTCACGGTTTCATCAAGCTTACTTGATGGTTCTGTCTCTTCAACACCCACCTTTAGGGCTCTTTCCTTCAAAGAAGGTAGAAATCCCATCCAGATGATGTCCTCAATATCCACATCATCCCCAAAAATAATGTCTCTATCATTCTCAACGTCAATAACGGCGGCAAGAGAAGGCGAGTCAAGGCCAAAGAAATAGAGAAAAGTGCTGTCCTGTCTGAAGTGGTAAGGATTTTGAGGATAATTCATAGGGCTCTCTTCATTTCCCAAGAAGAGAATTACGCCTGACTGGATTTTTTCTTTTAAGCGCTTCCTCCTCTGGATATAAATTTTTGAATCAAACATATCGTTACTCCTTATTCTTATTTCAAATCCTGGATGATATTTGATATATCAACTCTTCCTTCCGAAATCAAGAAAAAATACATCCACAATGTAGGGGCCTGATTTATTGTAGGGGCTTGATTCATCAAGCCCACCTCTTTTGCATTCGAATTACATACATGTGGGTTTGATGAATCAAATCTCTGCAATATCAACATGTGGGTTTGATGAATCAAACCCCTACATCAAAAGAATTATAATGTGGACTTGATGAATCAAACCCCTACATCAAAAGAATTATAATGTGGACTTGATGAATCAAATCTCTGCAATTCCATTTAAAATAAGAGGTAACGTCCCCTAAAACAAACCTATGGGATTAATAAATTAAACCTCTACATTAAAAGGATTGGTGTTCGGTGCGCTTGATGATTTCTTCCTGAAGATCTTCGCTAATATCAACAAAATAATCACTGTACCCGGCTACGCGCACGATGAGGTCGCGATATTTTTCCGGATGCTTCTGCGCATCTCTCAGCAAGTCTGCGCTAACAACATTAAGCTGAATATGGTGACCATCAAGCTTGAAATAAGATCTTATAAGATGAGCCAGTTTGTCGATCCCTTCTTCATCAGCTAAAAGATGGGGAGTGAGTTTTTGATTGAGAAGGGTTCCTCCTGTCCTTACATGATCCATTTTGGCTGCGGACTTGATCACAGCCGTTGGACCTTTCCTATCCGCCCCCTGGACTGGAGAGATACCTTCAGAAAGCGGCTCTGACTTTTTCCGCCCATCCGCTGTGGCACCCAAAACTTTTCCAAAATAGATATGAACCGTTGTTGGCAGAAGATTAATCTGGTAGAAGCCCCCTTTAGTATTAGGTCTTCCGCTGACAGCTTTATAATAGGACTCAAAAATGGATTTCATAATCCCGTCAGCATAATCGTAGTCATTTCCGTATTTAGGGGTTTTGTTTAAGAATCTCTGGCGGAGAGGCTCAGATCCCTGAAAATCATTTTTCAGTGCTTCAAGTAGTTCTTGCATGCTGACATGCTCATTCTCAAAAACATTGTACTTAATAGAAGTCAACACATCTGTTATTGTACCCATTCCGACACCCATTATGTATGAAGTATTGTACCGCGCGCCTCCATCATGGTAATCCTTTCCCTTGGCAATACAATCATCTATAAGAAGAGAGAGAAAAGGCGAGGGCAAATAATCTGCATACAGCCTCTCAATAATATTATTTCCCTTCACCTTGATATCCACAAAGTAATTGAGCTGTTTTTTGAATGCCTCGAATAATTCATTAAATGATGCAAATGAAACGGGGTCACCTGTCTTCAAACCAATCTCTTTCCCTGTCATGGGATCGGTGCCATTGTTCAATGTAATCTCAAAAACCTTTGGTAGATTGAAATAGCCCGTGAGATTGTAATTCTCCTTTCCAAAAGCACCTGTTTCGACACAACCGCTTGCCCCGCCGTTTCGTGCATCCTCGATAGATTTTCCCTGTCTGAGAAGTTCCTGGACGATGGCATCGGTGTTGAAAATAGATGGCTGTCCAAACCCTGTTTTTACTATCTTTAGAGCTCTTTTCAAGAAACTGTCTGGAGTCTTCTTGCTGATCTGGACCATGGAACTAGGCTGCAAAATTCGCATTTCTTCTATCACATCAAGAATGAGATAGGAAAGCTTGTTAACTCCATCAGATCCGTCAGCTTTTACCCCGCCTGTATTGATGAGCGCAAAATCTGTATAAGTACTGCTTTCCTCTGCTGTCACTCCTACTTTTGGTGGAGCTGGTTGATTGTTGAATTTTACCCAGAATGCCTGCAAAAGCTCTTTTGCTCTCTCCCTTGTGAGCGTTCCATCCTTTAATCCTTTTTGATAAAAGGGATATAGGTGCTGGTCGAGTCTCCCTGGATTAAAAGAATCCCAGGTATTGTATTCTATGATAACTCCGAGATGTACAAACCAGTAATACTGTAAAGCCTCCCAAAAACCCCGAGGAGCATTCGCAGGGACATGGGAACAAATCTCGGCAATTCTTACCAATTCTTTTTTTCTTGTGGGATCAGATTCCCGTTCTGCCAGTTCTCGGGACTTTTTAGCATGACGCTCTGCGTACATGATCAGCGCATCAGCGCAGATTTCCATTGCCTTAAGTTCCTCTCTCTTTTTATAGGCCTCAGAGTCATCCAGGAAATCATGGTTTCTCAAGCTTCTCTTTATTTCTTTTTTAAAATCGAAGAATCCTTTCCTGTATATCTTATCGCCCAGAACAGTATGTCCAGGTGCTCTTTGCTCCATAAATTCAGTGAATACTCCTGCTTCAAAAGCATCCTTCCACTTGTTGGTCATTTTGGAAAAAATCTTGTCTCTTATGGATACTCCTTTCCAGAATGGAATGATTTCTTCTTCATATCGTTTCTTGGTTTCATCATCCACACTAAACGATACTTTTGGTCTCGTGTGGAGGATATTGAGGTCATCAATACTGTGTGCAGTAATCTCCGGGTAGGTAGGTGTGGCTTTGGGAGCTGGGCCTCGCTCGCCGACAACAAGCTCTCCTTCATTGATACAAATAATCTTATGTTCCAGGATATATCTGAATGCCAGGGCTCGTCTTACAGGAGCAGATACGCTGTTGGAAATCGCGCCTTTATAGAACTCAGTGATTAGTTTTGCTCTTTCTGGAGTTATATAAGGCTTTGCCCTCAAACTTTGTTCTCTTAGCTTTTTTATTCTTTCTTCCATTCTCTATCCTCCTGTCTTTACCACAAAACCTGAATCCTCTAGCATCTTTTTAATTCCCTCTATTTTTTCGTTCGAAGGAGGCGGAACAGCCTTTGCCTGGATTTTCTTCCCCAATCTTTTGTATTTTTCAATCCCTCCTCTATGAAAGGGCAAAAGATTTATATGTTTTATATTGTCAAGCGAAAGAAGAAATTTGGCTATGCTCTGAATATTCTCCTCATCATCATTGACTCCTGGGATTATCGGAATACGAATCGCAATATTGGCTCTTTTTTCTGATAATTTCCTTAAATTTTCAATTATGAACTGGTTGGACATTCCTGTATATTCTTTATGCTTCTTATCATCCATAATTTTCATATCATACAAAAAAAGGTCCACATTCTCTCTAATCCTGTCGAAAGCATCAAATGGAGCATAGCCACATGTGTCCACAGTGATACGTATTTCCCTTTTTTTGACTTCCTCAAGGAGAGCACTCAGAAAATCAAGCTGCATCAACGGTTCTCCTCCTGAAAAAGAGATACCTCCACCTGATTCATCAAAAAATATCCTGTCCTTTTCCATCTCATCCACTACATCTTGAACTTCCACTTCTCTGCCAATGATGTCTATAGCTTCATAAACACAGACTTCGCTACATTTTGCACAAAAATCACATTTTGATTGATCAACCAGGATGACCTCTCCATCCTTTGATATCGCACCTTGTGGACATTGAGAAACACAATCCTGACATTCCTCTACACATCTCTCTGATCTCACCATAATCTCTGGAGTAGATTCCTGTCCTTCTGGATTTTGGCACCACTGGCAGCGAAGAGGGCACCCCTTTAAAAAAACTGTGGTCCGGATACCAGGTCCATCGTGAATAGCATAGCGTTTGATGTCAAAAATTAATCCCTTAACCATTTAATTTTTGCTCCGACACTTTCCACTCACTTATAGATAAGGCTGGCGTGGAGAAAGCCGTTTGAAGGCTAAGCGGGCATGGTTCCTCGAAGAGGAGAGCGAAGCCTGAAACCGAGCAAGCTTTGCCTCGCTGGGGCAAAGCTTGCGTGTTTTCGAAACGCCCAGCCTTATCTATAATATTCTACCACAAATTTACTATGAGCTGGGATCAGGCGAAGACTAAAACCGATGCGGGCTTTTAACCTGGATTTTGCCCTCTAATTTCAGATCTCCTGCTAAAATCTGGACTTTATATTCGCCTGGATTGACATAATTCCCGGCTGTGGCAAATCCTCTGCCCACCTCTTTTCCGCCTTCAAAAGTCAGGTCCCATGTGGCCATATTCAGCCCTGTGTCATTGGTACCTTCAAGCTCTTTTATGGCTTTTCCAGACTCATCGAATATTGCGATTTTAACCTCTTGGGATTCCTTCAAATAATAATAAATAAATGCCCTCTCGATCTTCTCCTGTCCCCATTCTCCTCGATAGCCTCTGCTTCGAGGAATCCTTGCCGGCTTTATCTCAAAAAGATGGGCACTCTTGTTCAAAATTTTTTCATCAAATTTTTGGATGTATTCAACATCCATAATAAAAACACTTCTCCCATGGGTTCCTATGACCAAATCATTATCCCGGGGATGGATAATGAGGTCATGCACAGGGGTTGTCGGCAAATTATTGCAGAGTGAATACCAGTTTATTCCCCGATCCATCGATACATAGACACCCAAATCAGTGCCGACATAAAGAATACTATCCTTCCTCGGGTCTTCTCTGATGGCATTGACTGATTCAGAGGGAAGATTCGAAGCTATGGATTTCCAGGTTTTTCCATAATCGGCTGACATATAAAGATATTTCTCGAAGTCATCATCCCTATACCCTGTTAATGAGACGAATACAGTTCCTTCTTTATAGCGAGAAGCAACAACTCGGCTAACCCATTTATCGGGAAAATCCTTTGAAATATTTGCCCAGGTTACACCGTCATCTCTTGTAACCTGAACATTTCCATCA